>Ga0209083_1000183_pt1 | contig 97675 bp, 120 predicted proteins | sample AM7aDNAmetaG_FD_184132 | JGI IMG/M metagenome (GOLD analysis project Ga0209083, IMG submission 184132) | Freshwater microbial communities from Finland to study Microbial Dark Matter (Phase II) - AM7a DNA metaG (SPAdes) (version 3) | ecosystem: Environmental > Aquatic > Freshwater > Lake ...
TACATCAATTCCATATTGGTATAGTGTTGGCTTATATTTATTTATAAATGTATCAATTGTATTTGACTCTGTATTGCCAGATGTATTACCACTAATATAATTTTGTGATAAACTTAAAATGCTGCTTGTTAGATAACAATAAGCGTCTCTTACTGGAATATTATTAAAATTTGTTATATCTGTGCTACTTGGCTCAACATATACACTTTTAATTTGATGAGATTGTAATTTTTGAATAATACTATAAGTATATCCAGTTTCATCAATAATATAACCAGGTGTAAACATTGTTGTAATTTTTGATGTGTCATTATAAGATACATTGGTGATATTAAAATCCCTACCATTCATTTTTCCTGATCCGCTCAATGATATTATATCTCCAGTTTTAATATTTAGAATACCATCAAATTGTAATGTATTCCATTTATTTGTATTACTTAATGTTGATGTGTTACTATAACTATTTGTTACTTGATAATATTGTTTGAATGTTATTTTTTTATTTGCCACAAAGATTGTATCAACTAATCCTGTTACTTTAAATGTGAAACCACTAAATAAGGCTAAGCCTAAGTTGTCTTGAAAAATGATATCTTTATAATTATATTGAGTGTCACCATTTTTATCAATATATGATTCTGGAGCTAACGCAATTGCTGATTTGCCCAATAATAATTCACCTTCTAATAATCCTAAGTTTGTATATGTCACATCGCCTTGCATTATTTTAGGTCTTTCTGTGAATAATTGAATACTTAATGTGAATATATTGTTTGTTACACCATTTAATTTAATATCATTTAGATAAGAATAAGTTACACCACTTTGCTTTACACTAACAATTTGATCATTTGTATATGAATTTACGATTGAAAAATTCTCATTTGTTTCTAAATTTTGAAAAAATGTTTCACCTGATAGATTTCTATTATATTCATTAATAGAAATCATATTTAATGAACTAACTGTAGAACCAGTGATAAATGTAAAATTAAAAACATCATTAGAAGTTTTTGTAATAATTAAGAACGCATTCTTTTTTATATCTAATACTGTGAAATATTGATCATCACTAAAATCTGGATCCGTTACACCTGAAAAAGATATTACTGTTCCTGCTGGAAATTTTTTATGAAAATCAGTTCCATAAATCCATTTTGAATAGAATTCATCTGATTCATTGACTTTTATAATATTTGTTAATTGTTGATTTTGAAAATTTGTTTGACCTGCTAAAGTGAGTCCGCTATTATTGTTATATTCTAATTTAACAAAATCTGCATTAATATCAAAATTTATTGGATCTACGCTTTCAAATATATGTAAGCTTTGAGTTTTAAAAGTTTGATCTGAATTTTCATCGAATAATATTTTACCTTCATAAGATTCTGTATCTTGATTATAACTAAAATTATGAGGAAAACCCTCTTTGTTGAAAAAAATAAGATTGTTCAATGGAAATGTTTTTTTCTTTATATATAAAAAAATCATTTCTTATGTGTGATAAACTTTTATTATAAAAATTGATATATTAAGAAAAAACACAATATGGAGATTAATCTAAAAGATAATATTTATTTTAAGCCGTATCAAAGAAAGGTTAAGTTGAATGAAGACATAGTTGAATTCATTCTTTCTGATAAAATAGATAAAGTTTTATTTAAGGGTGAGCCTAATGAAATTAATTATAAACTCTTAAAAAAGATTATTCCGTTAATTGATAAAAATTCTGAGCCAGAGTTGGTTAGAAGAAAATATCAAAATATTTTAGAATTGTGTGATAACTCTCCTTATTGTATAATTTATAGAAAATGAATTATTATACATTTTGTATAATTTTCTTCAAATTATAAGTTTGAAGAACTTTAGAAATATCTAAAGGCTGATTCATACCAGCAAGGTGATATTCAAACCATCTATTTAAAATATTTATAGCTGAATTTAAATCACGATCAATTGTAATCTTATCACTTAGTTCTACAACTCTATCCTGTAATTTCACTTTTTTATCAAACATTTTCCCTGTTAAACAATTTATCTGAGTAGTGTATTGTTCACCAATTTTAATAAGGTTTGTATTTTTTGATTGACATTTATAAGATAAATATTGTAAAAACTGGTTGATATTTGCTTGATGAAATGATTTACGAATTCCTTTTTTATTTTCATTTACACCATTTGTAGCCATCAATTTTTTTACTTTAAGATCACCAACTATAATTGTATTATAGTTCGTAGACACTAATTCTTTACTCTGTCTATGAAGAGTGTGTTTTATTTGTTCGTTTTTTTTATGATATATTTTATTTATTACTTTCTTTAATTTCTTGAATTTTTTACTTCCTTTTTTCTTAGTTGATAATTTTTGTTGTGCCTTTTTTATTTTAATTGAAAAATATTTATTAATATTCCTTGATGTATTAGTTATAAATTTTGCTTTTCCATAATTATCTATACCGACACCTAATTTATCTAATCCTAAATCAATAGCCAACACTTTTGTTTCTATTTCTATTTTATTTCTATATTCAATCTGTTCATCAATAACAAAATCAACCAGCCATTTATTTCTTACAAATTTAACTCTCATTTCTTTTATTTTTAACTCATTAAGATTTATTTTAGATTTATAATTAAATGGTATTTTATTTATGTATAATAGATTATTTTTTATTGACCATCCAGATTGATTAAAAGATATAGTATGAAAAAAATTATCTTCTATTTTTTGTGGTGATTTTGATGTTTTATCTTTTTTAATTAAATTAAAGAATGATCTATAAGATCCAAAAACTTCAGTTGCTATTGTTTGACATGCTTTTGAATTTAATTTTAACCAATTCTCATTTTCTTTTCTAAGTTGGGTTAAAATATTATTTAATTTATATTGGTCTATAAATATTTTTTCATTATCATAAGATTCTTGTTGTATTTCAATAAGTTTATTCCATATATCTTTTCTAATAGAAGATAATTCTATTAATAACTCTATTTGAGTTTCTGTTGGATTTAATCTTAAAGAATATGTTTTCATTTTTTATACAACTATACAATTTTTGCTTTGTATAAGTATATATTAATTAAAAAATATCATTTTTTGACATTTTTAAAATAAAAAAATCCAGATTTTTAATCTGGATTTTTTTCTATTATGGCTAATCTTTTCAATTTTATTTTTCTCAATTCTTTTGTTGTGTCTTTTAGCCATTCTGACTTTGAATTATATAAAACTCCTTTATAATAATATTTATTTTTGTCTTCATTTTTATAATCAATTGCTGGTCCGTTAAGCCTATGATAGATTGATCCTTTTTTATACTCTGTTCTATCTTTAAAAATGATAATGGAATTTTTAGACGTGTTGGTTAGCCAAGAATCAATATTTACTTTTTCTTTATAATATTCCTTTAGTTTTTCGTTCCTTTCGGAACCCTTTTTCATTGAATCTATTTCATCAAACTCAGTCATAACCAAAATTTACCTTTTTATTTTTTAATATATAGAAATAAATAGAAAAAGTTTAAATGCAAAAGAATAGATGGTCTAGAAAGTTTGATTGGTTTACTGTAACTGGCACCACATCAGGTACAACTTATGTTCAGAGAGATAGGGGTGAAACATATCAAGAAAATAGATTTATAGCTGTTGGTGATATTTATTTTAAGTTAAATAAATATTTAACTGGTGTTACTTTCATTTATATCAATAGTTTAAATGATATTTACAAAAGAGATATTTTGACTGGTGACGGATTCTCAATTTTTAATATGTATAATGAGTATGATGTTATACATAGAGTTCTTAGAAACATTGTGAATGTTGATGTTGCCGCTGATACAAATATAGATTTGTCTAAACAATGGTTTAGCATAAATGATGTTAAACTTAGACCTGGTCAATTTATTTTATTAAAAAGTCAAACTAATCCTTTTGAAAATGATGTTTATAAAGTAAACAAGAAATATTTTTTAGAAAATGCTGGTCTATTATCCACAAGGGAAAAATCAGATAAATTTAGTTGTAGTGTTAAAATGGGCAAAAATATTGACAAACAATTTTTCCTAAATACAAACGGTGGCTTTGATTTTCCTACAACATTTGAATCTAAAAATTTTATTGAAGGTCGTTCAATTATACTTAAGAATTTGATAAGATATAATATGTTCAACACATATACTGGCGCTACAAGTTCTTCTGGTGTAACATCTAAAATGATTTTCACTGATTACAATTTAGCAAGAAAACAATTACCATCAAATTATAGTTTATATACTGATTTTTATGAAACAGTTTTAAGTGCAACAACACCTTCAAATTATGTAACAATAGATTATCATCACAATCCTTCATATAAAATTAGGTCTGGCTCTAATTTAAGTTTTGGTGAAGAAATTGGTAGTTCTTTAAATTCAAATATGAACACCAAACTTGGCACAAAATTATCTTATTCTGCAACCACCACATTTGATTGGATTACTGGTGATTATGTTAATTTGCTTATTTATAGTGGATTAACTATTGGATCAACTGTGATTCTGAATATGAATAGTTTTATAAAAACTGGTACAACTGGCTCAGTTTGTTCTATTTATTTAGAAGATGTTATACCTAATTATATTTTAAACAATTTAAATGGTTGTTCATTTGTTGTTAAAAACTTTAACGTAGCAAGTAGTTGGGTTGATGCTTATGATAAGATTAAATATCATACTCCATATGTTGATTTTTATGATTTTACTGGAAAGACAACAGACTCTATAAAAATGCTATTTACACCAAAGGATAATCCTTATGATAAATATTTTGATTATTGTGATCTAAAATTTAGATTTACTGACACTTATGAATTGAAATATTTTGAGACAAAAAATCATTATATAAATTATACTCTTTATGATAGATTGTCTCAAATTGATCCAATATTATTTAACTCTGGGCTTAGTGTTTTTAATTCTTTTTTATTAACAGATTTTTCATATCAATATACAGATAAGACTAGAATCAAGATAACAACATCTCAAAGTGGTTTAACTAGTATCTTTAAGCCATATACATATGTTAATGCTTTCTCTTCACCACCACAAAAAACTTTGGTTTATAGTGTAAAGGATCATGAAATGATAATTGAAAGACCTGCACAATGGACTGGTGTTACTCAAACAATAAGCGCAATACAAAATATTGATGGCTTAAAAAATATTTCTGATATTTTATATGAGGTATATCTAAATGAAAATTATGATTGGTATATTCATAAATCAGATAATGAAAGAAAATATATTTCAAGTGCTTACGGTGAGATATTGACAAATAGTGCAACATTTAGAGATAATGTGACTGGTCTTTTATTTGAGAATCAAAATAATGAATTTATATTAAAATTATATAAAATAGTAGACGATGATAATAATTTTTTAGATCCTAATTTATATTACAAAACTATTGAATTGGTTTATGTTGGATCTGAAGGAGTTAGCAGGTTGCCAGTACCATTAACTTTAACAGGAGGTACAATAATTTCTTATTCAGAAGATTGGAATGTTTTAAATGATGGATATCATGAGCAATCAGAATTTGGCGCTGTACCTGATGATGTTTTAGATGGTAGAAAGACACAAGATGGTAGATTGTGTTCTATAACTGGAGGAACTTGGAATCAAACTGGAGTTATCGGAGATACTTTTGATGGAGGACAGGATGTTGTTGTTCCAACGAATACTCCCGCTTTGTTATATAATGTTGTTGATGGTGGATTTGAAACTACAAGTTGTTGTAATATGCAGTTAACATTCACTGTTACTAACTCAACTGCAACTGTTAATGCTTATTATGGTTCTCCAAATTATACATATATTTGGAGTAATGGACAAAGAACTAATAATACATCAAGTTCATCAAATACTACAACTGGTTTAACAATATCTGTACCATATTCTGTACTTGTAGTAGATGGTACTGGATGTGAGGTTACTGGATATGTTACAATTTATCCTCCAACTACCACAACCACATTGGCACCTACAACCACATTAGCACCTACAACCACAACAACTACATTAGCACCTACAACCACAACTACTACAACAATTTCAGTACCTGATATTTATTATGGTAAAGTTGCTGGTGGTACTATATTTATGCCAACTGCAGCATATATAAAGGCTAATTTTAATACCGCTAGTGGAGAAGTTGGCGGACTTTATCCAAATCCTAAGCAATACACATTTAATTTAAATGTTGGAGAGTATGTTTATTTTGTATGGAAAGATTTACCATCTGGGTCAACATATGGTTACAGAGCGATAAATCTTGTTAGAAATGTTGCAGGAACTAGATTGTCTCCTATGTATAATGCTGGAGTGTATAAATATAAACAGGATTTACCACCAGTTACGCCTGTTCCACCAGATTCTGCACAACAGCAGTATTATGGAAAAATAGATATAGATGGTATAACATATAGAGTATTTAAATCAGGAGGAGTCTATTCACAGAATAGTATTATAAATGTGTATTCAATATAAAATATTAAAAAGTGATACTTTTTTTAATTTGAAAAATTATATATAGAGAAAAACAATTTTTTAAGTCAAATGGCTAAAGTTGAAAAATTTGCTAGAATTATAATAAAGAGAACAATAGTACCAGGATTGAGTGCTACAACAGCGCCTAACAATGATCACACTTTAACTCCTCCTTGGTGTCCAAGTGATATTTATGTTGGTGAATTTTTTTTAAATGAAGTTGATCAGAAATTATGGATCAGAGTTAATGATACAACAATAAGAAGAATTTGTTTTTGTGACGGCACAGATGGCGGAGGTGGAGGTGGAACTGGTAGTTCTGGAACTTCTGGAAAAAACGGTTCATCTGGTTCATCTGGCAAAAATGGAACGAGCGGATTAAATGGCTCTAATGGACTAAATGGTACTAATGGACTAAATGGTACTGATGGAACATCAGGTAGTTCTGGAGTTGGAACAAATGGCACATCTGGTACAAATGGACAAGATGGTACGAATTTTGGAACTTCAGGAACTTCTGGAATAAATGGAACTTCTGGAATAAATGGAACTTCTGGAATCAATGGAACGTCTGGAATAAATGGAACTTCTGGAACTAATGGTGTTTCTGGGACAAATGGAACTTCTGGAATAAATGGAACTTCTGGAATAAATGGAACTTCTGGAACTAATGGTATTTCTGGGACAAATGGAACAAATGGAACCTCAGGCACAAATGGTGCGTCAGGAACAAATGGAACCTCAGGAATAAATGGAACCTCAGGTATCAATGGCACGTCAGGCATCAATGGTACTTCAGGTACAAATGGAACCTCAGGAATAAATGGAACTAATGGCACAAACGGCACTTCAGGTACTTCTGGAATAGGAACTAATGGAACTTCTGGCTCATCTGGTACAAATGGTCAAGATGGTACAGCTTTTGGAACCTCAGGTACATCAGGTGTCAATGGAACCTCAGGTATAAATGGTACAAATGGTACTTCAGGTATAAATGGTACAAATGGTACTTCAGGAGTAAATGGAACTTCAGGTACAAATGGTGTCAATGGTACAAACGGCACTTCAGGCACGTCTGGAATAGGAACTAATGGAACATCTGGTATAAATGGTACTTCTGGAACTAATGGTATTTCAGGTACGAATGGAACTAATGGTACAAATGGTGTTGGAACTCCTGGAACTTCAGGTACAAATGGAACTTCAGGCGTTCATGGAACCTCTGGTACAAATGGAACTTCTGGTACAAATGGGACTTCTGGTACAAATGGGACTTCTGGCACATCAGGTAAAAGTGGCACAAATGGTACAAATGGTACAAATGGTACAAATGGTACAAATGGAACCTCAGGTACAACTGGATCGTCTGGAACCTCAGGTACTTCTGGTACAAATGGTGCAGCTGGTAGCGTGCCGTACGAAGAAATAAGTTATGATCTAAATTTAGTAGGTGTTACAGATATTTTTCTTGATGATTATGCTTGGTACGGATATGTTGTATCTGGAGTTTCCATAAGAACAGATGCTGGAACTGGCACTTTAGATTTTAGAATAAATAACTCAAATATTGGAGGTATAAATGGACTTACAGCATCAACAAGTGGAGCATTATATTATGCAACATCATCTAATACTGTTTCTACTGGAGGACAATTAAAAATTACTGTAACTGGTAATAGTGGAGCTACAAGATTATTTGGATCTACAAAAATATATAGAACATAATGGAAACTGGTTTAAAGAGAAGATTTATATATACTGAGACTCCATCAACACCTGATATATATTATGGTAAAGTTGCTGGTGGTACTATATTTATGCCAACTGCAGCATATATAAAAGCTAATTTTAGTCAAGCTAGTGGAGAAGTTGGTGGTTATCCAAATCCAAAACAATATTCATTTAATTTAAATGTAGGTGAGTATGTTTATTTTGTGTGGAAAGATTTACCATCTGGAATAACATATGGATATAGAGCGATAAATCTTGTTAGAAATGTTGCAGGAACTAGATTGTCTCCTATGTATAATGCTACTGTATATAAATATAAACAAGATTTACCATCAGTTACACCTGTTCCCCCAGATGCGGCACAACAGCAGTATTATGGAAAAATAGATATAGATGGCATAACATATAGAGTATTTAAATCAGGAGGAGTCTATTCTGTGAATAGTATTGTAAATGTATATTCAATTTAAAAATAAATATTTAAAAAATGGATCAAGTATATAATCCGCAAGAAGGTGCACCAGCTACAAATCAAGAGGATAGATTTATACCTTGGATGTACACTGGTGAAAGAAAAAAAGCGTATGCCTTATTAGAAGATTATTATATTCAAGGTGGATTTCATATATCTAATACTATTTCTGGTTCCACGCCTTTTCCAAGTGGATGGACAGATGATAGTTTTGTGCCAAATTATAGAAATTATATAACTCCTGATAGAAGAAAATTGGGAATGCTAGTTTACACTATTGACGATGGTAAATTTTGGCAATTAATAAATAATCCTACAGAGGGAGGATATTTTCCACCTGGTGTAGATGATATTACAACAACTCAAAATTCAGATTGGATTGAAGTTATTATTCCAGGTATTTTTAGTGGAATTACATATAATAGTTCAAGTGGTATTTTAAAAATCGAACATAGTAAAACTTATCAAAAAAATGCAACATATTTATATGATATAGATGGATATGTAATTGGATTTGATCCTGGTGTAACTGTAACCGAAATAGTATCTGGTTCTACATTTATAAATAACAGATTAAGTGGATTAACTGATGTTGTTATTAATAATCCTCAGCAAAATGATATATTGGTATATTCTGATTCTACTCAAAAATGGCAGAATACAACAGCAAGTTTTAGTGACACATCTGGTTCATCTGGAACATCAGGAACTGCTGGCACTAATGGAACTTCTGGTACAAATGGTACAAACGGAACTTCTGGTACAAACGGTACAAACGGAACTTCTGGTACAAACGGAACAAATGGAACATCTGGAACCTCAGGCACAAATGGAAGTTCAGGTACAAATGGAAGTTCAGGTACAAACGGAACTTCTGGCACAAATGGAACTTCTGGTACATCAGGTACTAATGGTACAAATGGAACTTCTGGTACATCAGGTACTAATGGGACTTCAGGTATAGATGGAACTTCTGGTACAAATGGTACATCTGGAACATCAGGTTTACAAGGAAAAGCAGATTTTTATAGAGGCTATTCAACAGATACCATTAATCTTAGCTCACTAACAATAGGTTTACTAACATCATTAACAACCACCACTGGATTATCATATACTGTTTCTCAGCATTTAGTAATTTCAAATTCATATGGTAATAGTTTTACAGGAGATGTTTTAGGATATACTGGGAGTACTGGCAATTTAAATGTAATTGTCACTAATATTAGTGGAAGCACAACTTATTCAAATTGGACTACAAATTTAGATGGAGCAGCTGGTGGAGATGGAACATCAGGTACAAATGGTACATCTGGAACTAATGGAACCTCAGGTACAAATGGTACATCAGGTACAAATGGTACATCAGGAACTAATGGTACAAATGGAACTAATGGAACTAATGGAACTAATGGAACTAGTGGCACATCAGGCACCTCAGGCACCTCAGGCACCTCAGGAACATCAGGCACCTCAGGAACATCAGGTACTAATGGAACTTCAGGAACAAATGGAACCTCAGGCACGAATGGAACTTCTGGTACAAATGGTACAAATGGCACTTCTGGTACTTCTGGATCAGCAGGAAAAAACGGATCAAGTGGAACAGCAGGAACATCAGGCACCTCAGGAACATCAGGCACCTCAGGTACATCTGCCACTAATGGAACTTCTGGTACAAATGGGTCTTCAGGAACAAATGGAACTTCTGGTACCTCTGGTATAAATGGTCTTTTTCTTGGAAGTTCTGGAACTTCTGGAACTTCAGGAACTAATGGAACTAATGGTACAACAGGAACATCTGGAACTTCAGGAACATCAGGAACTTCAGGAACTAATGGAACTTCTGGAACCTCTGGATTAAATGGCACATCAGGCACATCAGGCAAAGATGGCACATCAGGTATTAATGATTTTTATGCTGATCCAGATTTATATTTTGATGACGCTGGTGAACAAGGTGGCACTAATGGTAGATTATATACACCTAATTTAACTGTTACTAATCAAATTACATATACTGCGACTGGTTATAACACAGTAGGGAATATTATTACTTCTGATGGTAGTGGTAATTTTGTTTGGACTGCTGGTGGAACAGGTTCTTCTGGTACTAATGGTACTTCTGGAACGAATGGTACTTCTGGAACGAATGGTACTTCAGGTACGAATGGAACCTCTGGAAGTTCTGGATTAGTGCCAGCAGATGTTGTTTTAAATGATGGTTTAAGTCCAAAAGTTGCAATGATCAAAGTTATGACAGCAGGAGTCTATGGTACATCTGCTATAGATCCAAATACCTTGTATGTTGTTACTGGACCATAATAATTAATATAAATATTATAAAAATAGAGCAAAATTAATTTTTAGTATAATTTTGCTCTATTTTTATAATATCAATTCAATTATTTTTATATATAAATTAAAAATAGAAAGCTTTTTATGGGTAAATTATTACAAAGTCATATATATCCAACAGAAATATACATTGGTGCTGTAGGTGGAAAATCAGGTATAAAAGTTTTCTCTGGTTCAGAGCAGGTTTGGCCAGCTACAAATTATTGGAATTGTGGTTATGGCTGTCAATATTATGCATCAGATCCAAGTTGTGCTCAATGTGATCCTCATGCGATCAATGTATTGACTGGATTATATATAAATGGACCCGATAAATTAAAATTAGATTATTATATTGTTTTATCAAACAACTATAGTGCATCTTCAATAAATTATGTTCTCAGAATTAGTAATACAACAAGAGGCACAGGACCAATTTCAACTAGTATAATGACAGTTCCAGGTTACACTATCGATACGTTTTTTAGTGGAACAACATCTTCTTTTGGTATTATAAATGAAATTGGTGATAATTTTACAGTTGAGTTAAGTTCCAATGGTGGATCACCACCTTGGACAACTCAGATAACACCATCTAGTGGTTCATTAAATTATACTTAAGAATTTTATTATTTTTTAAGGGTATATTTTTTTATATATAGATTTATGAAAACTTGGGACATATCAAACTTTAATTTTAATACTACATTAACCAATTATACAATGGTTGATGGTTTAACTCCAGAAAAAATCAAAAGAAAATATATTTGGTTATTGAATGCATTGGTTGAAGATGCAATTGTCGGCGAAGATGAATATGGATTGGTCTGGTATTCTGGCACTTGGTATGGTGGTGAATGGGAAGATGGTACTTGGTATTCTGGTATTTGGCATGATGGAGAATGGAAAAATGGAAAATTTTATTCATATCGTTTTGATTTGCCACAGTTATAAATAAGAAATAGAAGAATTTTGGAGAAAGATAATCCTGTTTATTCACAATTTTTACATGGTATTTGGAGAAGAGGCGAATTTTATAATGGATATTTTGGACCTGAAGGCTTTTATGACAATTGGGATTCTAAATCAAAAATAGAAAGATTTTTTCACGATACTAGATGGGAAGGTGGTGTTTTTTATAATGGAATATTTAGAAATTCTACTTGGTGGACTGGTAAATTTCAAGGTGGAATTTTTTATAATGGCGAGTGGTTTGATCAATTTCCAGGTAAAAGTATATTTTCTAATGGAACATTCCAAGGGAACACTTGGTGGTCTGGTAATTTTACTGGTGGTGATTTTGTTCTTGGAAACTGGTTAGATGGTAATTTTAATCAAGCAAACACTAGTATTAGAAGTAGATTTGGATCTATGCCAATCACTGGTGTAACTACAAAATCTGATGTGTCTGTAATTTGGCATGATGGTAGCTTTATAAATGGTGAATTTCATTCAGGCTTGAATATTGTATCAGGATATACTCAAACATCTGATAATCATAATAGAACACATTGGTTGGGTGGAATATGGTATAATGGTGCTTGGTATGGTGGCACTCATGAGTCTGGAGAATTTAATAATGGATATTGGCTTGAAGGTTACTGGGAGTATGGCACATTTAATAATGGATATTGGCTTAATGGATTTTGGGAAGATGGTATTATAAATGACGGATTTTTTATACAAGGCTTATTTAAAAAAGCAACAGTTTATGGTGGAGAATTAGGATTTCAATCACAGAAAAAAATAACAGAAAGCATTGCTTTCCCACCTAAATTTTTAGGTTCATTACCAACAGTAATAACAGATACAGTAGTGAACAATATCACAAATGTAATAGCAACAAGTGGTGGCCAGGTAATAAATGATGGTGGTGAAAAAGTGACAAAAAGAGGTATATGTTGGAGTGATGAAGAATATCCTAATATTACAACTAATTATAAAGGATTTACAAGTGATGGTAATGGTGTAGGAGGATTTGTTAGTCAACTTAGTGGCTTAATTAGTAACACTACTTATTATATAAGAGCTTATGCAACAAATGCCCTTGGTACTTCTTATGGAACTGAAGTTATATTTGATACTGCACCAAATCCATGTTACTCTGTATTTATTAGATGTGATGATTATTCAAAATCAGTTCAATCTACACAATTTGCATCTGGCTATTCTTTCACAACATTATTTAATTATAGTGGTGCTAGTTATTGGTATTATATTCAATCTGGATCAACTTTTCATAATCCTGGAATACCACCAATTGTGACATTAACACAATCTGCTTTGATAACTTGTCCAACTACAACTACAACTACAACGACAGCACCAACTACAACAACTACAACTACATAATGATATAAAATGTCAACATATCAAGCATATGATTTTATTAAGGATATAAATTTTCATATAAGAAATAAAAATCCGATAGATTTAAAATCTAAAAGTGAGATATTTAAAACATATTTATTCAAATTAAAAACATTTCAACTCCCAGAAAAAATTAAAAAAGATCATCCTCTTTTTAACGAGGATTATTTTCTTTTCATTTTATATAACACAGTTTTTGTAGCCAAAAAACTAGATAACGAATCAATGAAATTTGATTATATTGAGGTTTTAAATGGTCTCAAAGTGATAAGAAAAATGAAGTTAAAAAAGTTATTTCAGTAATTTTTTATTTTGATATATTTTATTATATTTGTGTGTTATGAAATTGAATAAACATAATTAAAAATTATTAATATATAATGATATGGCTACAGTGATGGAAAGAACAAATTTTTGTATGAAAAGTAAGGCAAACGTTGATGATATATTGACTATCCTATTATGGGTAAAAACTATATCTGAAATCGAGGGCAAATCCTTTAAGTATCAAAACTTACAGGATCAGGCAGAAACATATAAATATACTAACACACCATTGGATACTAGAATTCATCCTATTGATGAATTGATGATAGATGCATTTAGGGTGTATGATAAATTGAAAAAGACTAAAGAAAAATTTAATGGTGTTTTAGAAAAAATAGATTTTACGTCTTTTCAGAATAAATTGTTAATTGAAAGATTAAACGGAAATAAGGATGTGTTTAACAATGAGATTTCTAAATATGAGAAATCTTTTGAAGAATTGATGGAAAATTTCAGGTATGAGTACCCAGAAATACGTGGAATACAAAAAGGTGTTCTTACAGAAAAAATGAATGAATATGTAGCATCTGAGGATTATGAGCATGCTGCTATTGTGAGAGATATTATTAAAGAGTGTTAACTACTTAATATAGAGATTGAAAAATCCGATTCTTTCACAGAATCGGATTTTTTATTTTTAAAAATAAATGAAAGTTTTAGGCACTTTCTTTGTTTTTGACTTTACATTTTTAATATATACTATAAAAAGATATATGGAAACTGTAGGAATTTATTCAATAACAAATTTGAAAAACAATAAAATTTATATTGGTAGTACAAAAAATTTTGATAGAAGGTATTATTATCATTTAAATGATTTGAGAAATGATAAACATTTTAATATTCATTTACAGAGAGCTTTCAATCTTGATGGTGAAAAAATTTTTATTTATAATTTAGTAGAAGAGTGTGATGAATCTGATTTAATAAAAAAAGAAGAATATTATATTGAAAAATTTAATTCTTGTGATGATAATTTTGGTTATAATATTAATCCAAAAGCTGATAGACCACCTAGTTGGATAGGTAAGCATCATTCAAAAGAAACAAAAGAAAAAATTGGAAAAAAAAGTAAAGGTAGAATATGTTCTGAGTATTCTAAACAGATTGCAAGTGAAACACACAAAGGAAAAAAAATTTCAGATGAAAATAAACTTTTTTTAAAAGGTATAAATTCAGGTGAAAATAATTCTATGTTTGGTAGAAAGCCTTATGATATATGGATAGAAAATTATGGAAAGGAAATTGCTGATGAAAAATTAGAAAGTTGGAAGAATAATATAAGTGAAAGCAATAAGGGTAGAATAACATCTGAGGAAACTAGAGAAAAAATAAGTAACGCAAATAAAGGAAAAATTTTATCAAAAGAAAGTATAGAAAAAATTAGGGTATCAAAAATAGGTAAACTCGCTTCAGAAGAAACAAAAAAATTAATGTCAGAACAAAGAAAAGGTGATAATAATCCAGCTTGTAAAATAAAAAACTTAGAAGTTGTTGAAATTTTGAATATGATAGGTGATGGAGAAAAAATAATAGATATTGCAAAAAAATATAATGTATCAAGAGTAACAATTAATAATATAAAAATAGGTAAAAGAAAATTATGATATATCAAAAAATAATTGTATCTTTGTACAATAATATTAAAAATAATAAAAGAAAGAGAGTAATTATGTTAGAAATTAAAGGAAAATATACGACTGCAAAAATAATGATTGATGATGTTGAGGAATCATGCTTAACTCAGATATATTCAATGGTAAATCATCCAGCATTTACGGAACAGATTGTAATTCAAGCAGATACACACCAAGGTAAAGGTTCTGTCATTGGGTTTACTATGCCTTTGGGTAAAAAAATAATACCTGCGATTGTTGGAAGCGATATTGGTTGTGGTATGTTATCATTCAATGTTGGTGACTCTATCTCTGAAAATAAGGATAAATTGTTAAAATTGGACGAAAAAATTCGTTCTATTGTTCCATTTGGTACAAATTTACAACAAAGATCAGCAGTTCCATCTAAATATTTTGAAAAGAATTTTCCATGGCTAGATGCAAATGATATTGCTAAGAAGTTTGTTGTTAACTATAACAGAAAGTTCGGAACCGATTTTAAATTCGTTGAATTTAATTATGATTGGTTTTTGAATAAATGTAAAGAAATTGGAATAAGACAAGATGCTGAAATGGCTATTGGTACATTAGGTGGTGGAAATCACTTTATTGAAGTTGGTAAGTCTGCTAATACTGGTGATATTTGGATTACTATTCACTGTGGTTCTCGTAACTTCGGTAAGGAACTTTGTGAATATCACCAAGAAGTTGCTAAGAAAAAATTAGAATCTAAGAGAAATGGTGGTTTGAGAGAAAAAATCGAAGAAATTAAAAAGTCTTCAGCAGGTTTGGATATCTCAGCTAAAATTAAGGAAGCAAAGAAAGAATTAGGTGTTGACTTTACAGATATCAATATCAATGGTATGGAATTTTTGGAAGGTCAGGAAGCTATGAACTATTTCTTAGATATGATTTTCTGTCAGCAATATGCTAAGTTTAACCGTAAGAGAATTTCTGAAAACATCTTGAAGGCTTTAGGGTCTAAGGATAAGGAAATGATTGAGTGTATTCACAATTATATTAACTTTGATGATATGATTATCCGAAAGGGTTCTATTTCATCTTATGTTGGTGAAAAAATGATTATACCTTTCAATATGGCTGACGGTTTATTGATTTGTGAAGGTAAGTCTAACCCAGACTGGAACTTCTCTGCTCCTCACGGTGCTGGTCGTTTGATGTCAAGAGGTGAAGCTAACCGTAAGGTTGACCTTGAAAAATTTCAATTCCGTATGAAAGATGTTGTTTCAACTTCTGTTGGCAAGTCCACATTAGATGAAGCTCCACAGGCTTATAAGGATTCTAAGATGATTGAACTTGCAATTGCACCAACTTGTACAATTTTAGATAGGGTAAAACCAATCTTAAATTTGAAAGATGGTGGTGAGTCAATTACTTGGAAAGAAAGAAAAGAAAGAGATAAAGCTGAAAAAAGTCGTGATTTAAATAGACGTGATATGAGAAGAATGAAAGGTCGTTAAAACCTTTCATTCTTTTTTAAATATATATCATAGTAATGTTAAAAACCAAGTATTTACATAGACCATATAGAAAAACTAAAAATTCTCACCTTTGGGGTATTAAAAAATATTGGCGAGGTAAGAATATTGATTTGCTTTCTGATTTACCACCTCATGAAAGAATGAGAAGAGGGCATCACAATTATAATTATGATACTACTCCATTGTTGAGATTTCTTGATTCTAAGGTTGGTCAGAATTGGAATGATGTTTATTCTGAAGTTTTAACAAAAATTAAAAATAAATATAGATGGTGTATTGACAGTTATTTACATGCTGATAAATATTGGCATAGAGTGGGTGTATATATTAAGCCTATTTATGATGATAATTTTATTCCTAGAAATTCTATTGGTAGAATTTTAAAAAATCATTTATTTGTTGAAAATGGAATTTTGGTTGAAAAAGATGAACCAGAAATTAGATCAGATGCTATAAAATATCAACGCAAGGAAAAATTAAATAATATTTTAAAAAATAAAGATAAAGAATATATTGAATTTGATCAAAAATTATATGAGGATTTTTTTATAAAAGATGGTGAAGAAAGAGTGAGGAAATATAAAAGAAATTAGTTATCTTCGTTGTTTCTATATTTTTGTTGAATATAGATTGCGTTCTTTTTTGTTTCTCTTTTTTTGACTGATTTTTTTTCAAAGAAAGTATTTTCTCTAAGTTGTTCAGTCACCTTAGTTTTTTTGAACTTAGTTTTTAACCTTTTGAGTGAGGTTTCAATATTTTCTCCTTTTTTGATTTCTATTATTAACATATGCTTGTATATATAAATAATTTTTATTAGTTTTGAATTTTAATATATATAAAATAAAAAATAATTTTTTATAAATGAAGTCTCTTTTAAAAACATATGAATCTTGGGTGTCGACTTTATCTGGACCATTAGATATGTCTTTCTATGATGAAGATAAGGCTGTAAAATTAAATAAAATTAAAGAGCCAAAAGAGTCAAAAGAAGAAAATGAGGTAGATATTAAAAATGTTTTGAAATTTATTAATGATTACAGAAAAATGTTCAACAAAGGTGTTGAAATAAAGGAATTAAAAGTTCTGGCTAAGGAAGAATTCGGTGATGATTTATATATGATGTTAGAATTAGACGCATTTTTTAAGGCATTAAGAACCAAACAGAAACTAAAACTTGCTGATCCAGAGACACATCCAGAAAATATAGATTCTTATTTTGACGAATATATTTCAGAATTACCTAGGATATTTTTGAAAATAGAAGATGATTATTCAAAATATGACTTAAAAGATAAGTTTCATAAACTTAAATTATTAAAGGACACTAAGAAAGCTCAACGAAAAATGTCAAAACAAATTTTTGAAAAAGAAAATGAGGCATTATTTATTGAATTTCTAAAAATGGTTGAATGGATAAAAGCGAATAAGAAAAAAGTTTTAATAACTCTTGATGGTAGAGATTCAGCAGGTAAAGGTTCTTTTATTAGATTGATTGAAAAAAACACTCCTGAAAAAATTGTTAGTCACGAATGGTTTGATGTTCCAAATGAATATCAGAAAAAGAATTGGTTTTTAAGATATACAAGAGCATTACCAAAGGATGGAAGATTTAAACTTTTTGATCGTTCATGGTATAATAGAGCGGTAAATGATATTGTCAATGGTTACTGTAGTGAAGAGGAATATAAGAAGTTTATGAAAGAAGTTATACCTTATGAGAAGGAATTGATTTCACATGATATTATCTATATAAAATTCTGGTTTTCAATTGACAAGGAAACTCAAGAATTTAGATTCAATTTAAGAAAAGCACATCCTCTTAAATATTGGAAATTTAGTCCAAATGATGCCAAGGCTGTTGAGAAATATGAAATGTTTACATTTTATAAAGAGCAAATGTTTGCTAAGACATCAACAAAAAAATCACCTTGGGTTGTTGTAAATATGAATGATAAAAAATTAGGTCAGTTAAATGCAATGAGATATATTTTAACTAAGGTTCCTTATCCTGATAAGAATGAGGATATTATACAACCATTTAAAACAATTGTGTATGAGGTATGAAAATAAAAAAGGTATATCAGATTAATGAAGATTTTACACCAGAAATCATAAGATATATAGAACAAAAATATAATACTAGTGAATATATTTTATATGGTATAGATTTTGGTGATAAAAACCAAGAACATAATATAGTACAATTAGATCGCGGATCATTAGAAGAATGTAGTAAATCATATCAAGAATTTGAAAATGATGATAGTTTTGGTTATGATGAATATTTTGTAGTTAAAGAAACATACACATTCATGCCAGACGTATTAATAGCACATAAGTATAACATATAAAAAGATAAAAATGGAAAAAGTAAAAAATGAAGTAAGAAATGAAGTAAAAAAGATTATTTCTGAAATGTTTGCAATTAGTAAGAACATTAAATTTTTAGGTGAAGATCCAGGCTATGTAGAGTTCGAAATTGATTCTAATGACTATAAGCTCAATTATGATGAAGACTTATATATGGATTATAGTGAGGGTGTCATGAAAAAAAGAATACATCAGGTGGCTCTTAAATTTTATTCCAAATCAATTGAAGGATCTTTGGATATTCCAGTTTATAAAATTATGTTTGAAATTAAATTGAAGCCAGTTTCTGAAATAAAATTTCAGAAGGACGATGATATGTTTGGCTGGAGCTTTGGTGAAAAACCAGTAAAAGTAATTAGATTTGTTAAAAAATGTGGTAAATCTTGTGAGTGGAATGACTTTAGTGGTCGCTTAATAATGAAGAAATCTCAACTTGATAAAATGGACATCGATCTTTTGAAAATTCTAATTAATGAAGAAGGTGGTGAAAAAATCAGAGTAAAATAAAAAAAAATTAAATTATGAAAATAGTGAAAACTTTTGAAGGATTTTTGAAAAATTCTTATAATTTTATTAAATTGGTAAATTTGCTTAGAAATTGGCAAAGTAAATATCAACCAGAAGATTATGATAGAGTTATTTCAAGTGCATTTGAACTCATAGATGATTATGAATTGGAGACTGGTAAACTTTCTCCTCCTTTTACTTTACCTAATGAACAATTAGGCACAGAGTTTATTACAAAATTTTTCAAAACAGCAGAAGATCATGGTTATGAGATAATTTCTAATCCATCAAATCGTGGTGATGATTTTACTACATTTAATTTAAAAAAATAATTATTGATATGACAAATATTACAACATCATTCGGGCAATTTCAAGATTCATTAAATGAAGATAAGAAATATATTGATAAGGTTACATATTGTCTCACAGGAAGTCCAAAACCTTTATGGCCAACTAAAGCGGATTTTATTTCTGATATGGAAAAATGGGGATATAAATATACAACTTTAACTAAAGATACTGACATGCTAATAGCCGCAGACGAGGATTTAGGTACATTAAAATGTCAAAAAGCAGAGAAATATGGCATACCAATTTATAGTTATAATGATGCTTTTAAAAAGAAAGAATTATTATACAAACGAGTTATTAGAGGTAAAAAACTAGAGAATTTAAATAGATTATCTGAAGAAGATTGATAAAAAACACCTTGTTAGGTGTTTTTTTATTTTAAAACAATCATTTAGACTTTATTTATTTTATATATACTATAAAATAAATAAATAATTGAGGCTATGTTAAGGAAAAAATGGACAGAAGAAGAAGTCGAAAAGTTAAAAAATTCATATCTAAATATGAGTACAAAAGAATTGTCTTTATTTTTAGATAGGACTGAGATTTCTATTATTGGCAAAATGCAGTTATTGGGTATAAATAGAATGTGGACTAAAAATGAAGATGATATATTAAGAGAGAATTATGGAATAAACAATTATGAGGATTATAAATATTTATTACCAAATAGAACATTAAGTTCTCTATTTAATAGAGCACAAGTTTTAAAAATAAAATGTAAAGAAAAAATTAGAAATAATTATAAATATGATGTAAATCATCATTTTTTTAAGGATTTGTCCAATATAAATTGCTATTGGGCTGGATTTATTGCTGCTGATGGTTGGATAAAATCTGATTGTAATTGCTTAGGTGTAAAATTGGCAAAAAAAGATATAAAACATTTAGAGAAATTTAAATTCGATATTCAATCTAATTCACCTATAAGAGAAAAAAAAGCAAAAATTGATGAAAAGATTTTTTTACAAAGTGAAATAAATGTTTACTCCAGATATATTGTGCACGATTTATATGATAATTTTAATATAACTCCTAATAAAACTTTTACTTTAATACCACCAAATATTGAAAACTTTGAACATAAAATTTCATATATAGTTGGTCTAATTGATGGTGATGGCACGATAGGAAAAAAAACTAATGCAACTGATTTGAGAATTTCTTTAGCTGGCAATGAAGAAATTATAAAATGGTGTAAGTCTGTGTTAGTGGATCTTCTTAAATTAAGAAAATCAAAAAAAATTGCGTATAGTAATAAAATTTATAGCTTTAGTTTAGGTAATAAAAACTCTATAAAATTTATCAATTATGCAAAAAAATTAAATATACCTCATATGGAGAGGAAATGGAATAGATATGGATTACAATAAAGATTATTATAAAATTTTAGAAATTGATAAAAATTCATCTTATGATGAATTGAAAAAACAATATAGAAGTTTATCTAAATTATATCATCCAGATGTTATGAAGACTGGTGATGAGTTTAAATTCAAAGAAATTAATAACGCATTTGAAGTTTTATCAGATGCTAAAACCAGACAAGAGTATGATCAACGTAGTCCACATGGAAATTCCTATTCGCCAGGATTTGGTGGATTTCCAGGATTTGAATTTCATTTTAATCAAGGAGGTGGTGATATTCACGATATATTTAGCCAATTTTTTGGAGGCGCAAACCCATTTGGAGGCGGATTTAACCCATTTGGTCAAAGAGAACAGTTTAGAGAAGATTTAGATATTAATGCTATTATAACAATAAATCTAAAACAGATATATTTAAATGAACAATTAAATATAAAATATAAGCGTAAAGTTCATTGCGATAGTTGTAATGGTACAGGCTTTGATAAAGAGAGTCATTCTGATATGTGCGAAATTTGTAATGGAAGTGGAGTAGATAAAGGAAAAGTTTGTGAGTATTGTAGAGGTGAAGGTAAGATTTATGCTGAAACTTGTAAAAAATGTAAAGGTGAAAAGGTGATGTTAATTGATTCAGAAGTTAATTTGGCAAACATTTCTCAATTAAGAGAAAATATACAGAATTTACATAGAGGTTATGGTCACCAATCAAAATATTATAGAGAAAAGATTGGGAGTTTAATTTTGAATATTAATGTTGATAGGAGTGATGGTTATGAAATATTGAATGGTTATCAATTGAGGAAAGTATTGGATATTCATTTTCAAGATGCTATTGATGGTTCTGAATTGACACATATTCATGTTGATGGTAATGAAATTAAAATTAAATTGCCAGCCAAAACAAAAAATGATGAGGTTTTAAGAATTAGAGAAAAAGGTTTATTAAGACAAGATAATACAAGAGATGATTTATATCTAAAGATTAATATAATAATTGATTATAGTAGAATTTAAAAATCTTCAAGACTTTTAACTAAGTCATTTAATTCTAAATTTAGTGTATTTACATATAATTCTAATATATCTGTTGAAAATACAACAGTTGCAATTTCACCTTCATTTAATTGAATTTCACCAACACCTACAACACCAGGTTCAAATCCTTTTATTGTGAATGATCTTTTGTTTGTTAATTTTTGTACATCAAAAATGGTTTTTTCAAGTTTAGTAATTTTGTCAACGATATTAGCGACAAGAAGTGCATTATCTCTATTCATAATATTTTTTTATTTTATATATTTAAAAAATAGAGTCTCATCAAATAAATCTCCAGTTGATATAATCTAACGCTTGATAGACTTGTAACATTTTATTCCAATCTTTGCTTTTTGTTACAACTTGAAATACAAAATCCTTGAATTCTTTTAATCCTTTACTTTCAAATTCTTTTGTCATTTTTTTGCGATTTTCATATGATATTGGTGTATCTGTAGATTGACCTAATTGTTTTGCCTTGTCAGTTTTTAGATATAATACATATTCTGTACCTTCTCTCATATAATCATTTGCAACTTCTAATGCTTTATCAAAGGCTTTTTCCCAGTCTGGATTAGTCTTAATAAGATTTATAAAATGTCTTTTTGATTTTAAATCAAAAAAATTTGCTAACTGTTGTTCAGAAAAATTGTTTTCTTTTGATATTTTAACAAAATTTATAAGATCACTTGGTTTTTTTATTTGATTTATACTTTTATCTTCTACAATTTCTGATTTTGTATTTGAATCTAATGGAGGAGGTGTCTGACCTTTTGTCATTCCGCCTAATGTAGCTGCTGTCATTAAGGCTCCAGCTGCAAGATTTTTCTTCCAATCTTCATATAATCTAATCTTTGAAAGATTGTTTTCTTCAAAATTTTGTAAATCAATTTTATACTTTTGATCTTTATCTTCTTCATCATCAAAATTATCATAAAATTGAGCTGTGAAGTTATCAATTTCTTCTGATTCGTTGAATTTTTTTAAGTGTTTCATAGGTTAAATTTTATTGCTAATTTTTCTTCTCTGGTTAATGGTATTAAATTTGATTCATATTCCCAAAAACCATCGTCTAGTTTATAATTATTTATATTTCCATCTTTATATCTATCAGTTATCTTATATATTTTATTTTTGACTAATTTTATTGCAGAATCTACTTTAACATGATCTTTTAATTTAAATTTATATCTAGTTGTTGGTTCTTTATAATTCTTATCTATAACTTTGATATTTCTTAAATGTTTCATAAGTTAAATTTTTTAATATTTTTAAGATTCTCAATTTTATCTTTATCTTTTATTGTAAATAATTTGGAAAGAACTTCATTTGATAATCTTCCATTAAATCCAGTTAATTTAAATCTATCATATCCATATTTGTCTTTTTTAACTGTTTTTTTACTTCCTTTTTTAACAAATAATTTATCTCCACTAAGAGATAATTCTCTTGGACACATATATGGTTTTCTAATATAAATATTATGTTTAGCAATTAAAACATCGCCTGGCTCTACAAAATTAAAATCATCTTCAGTTGCTATATAATGTTCCGATTCAAAATCTTCAAATAGTGTTATCATGGTTTAAAATTTGCAAAAGATTGTAAATTTTTTCTTTTATGTTTTTTGTCTTTTTTTAGATTTGGTGCTGATTTCATATATGCACCACTAATGGTTTGACCAATATCTCCACTTCCTGCAATAGAATCTGTCGCATTTACTGAGCCAGGAGTAGCAGAAGGTTGAGCAGCCACAACAGCGCCCATACCACCAGTGTTACCCATAGTTGCTGTAGCATCTTCTTTAATATATTCTTTAAATTTTTTCATATAAATAATTTTTTATTTTTTCTTCAATATTTTCATTATATTTAATTCTTAATAGATTTATATTGTTGTTAATACAAAAATTTGTTTTTATTTTATCATTCTTTTCTATTTCTGGAGTATAAAATTTTGTATTTATATTAAAGTGTTGTCTACCATCAAATTCTATTGTTAGATTATATGCTGGTAAATAAAAATCAAAAGGTAATGTTAGTATATTTTTACAGTTATCAAATCTTTTTTGATTTTCGAAATGAATATTTTCTTTTAATAAAAAATTTATAATTGCAGTCTCACCTTTAGATTTTATCAAACAATCACAACCTATTTTACCTTTTAAATGGTTGTCAGCACTTTGTAAGAATGTTTTTCCACATTTTTGACATTTAATTGTAATTTTTGTTCTATTATTTATATATTCCTGATCTAATATTAAATATTTGTGGTTATATATTATGTTGGATCTATTAATTATTTCATCAATTGTTAATTTTATATTTTTTGCACATTTTGGACAACCTTGTTTCTGATATAAGTGCTTACCGTATTTTTGAGAGAATTCAGAATTACATTCTTTACAATGAATTTTAAGGTTATTGTCATTTCTTTCTACTATAATATATTTGCTATTATTTAGAATATTAGATTTTTCTTGAATTTGATTTATTGTTAATTTACTATTTTTTATTGAGCATAAACATCCTTGTTTACTGTGTATAAATTTATTTGAAGATTTTTCAAAATATTTTTTACAATTATTACAAAAAATTTTAAGTTTTTGTCTATCATTTAAGTATTCTTGACACTTATCTATTAAATATGTATTATCACCATACAATATATTTGCACTTATTTGAATATTTTCTATTGTGTTCTTAACTCCTTTCACTTTTAAATTATTCTTTGTTATTTTTTAATTAAATAGTAATCCAATTCCTTGTATTGGTTGATTATTAGTTTGATATGTGAATTCTTTATATTCTTTACCTTCTTTTATTTCTTTCCAAAATTTAACCACACCTGGGCAAGTACTATCATTTATATCGTGAAACATCACAATTTTAGCATATTGACCAATATTTTCATAGTCTGTTTTTATTCCTTCATAAGAATGATCCCCATCAATAAATACCAAATCAAATTTTTCACCTTTGTAATCTTCACTTGTTCCAATATGTAAATTGATATATTTTTTAATATCTTCTGTCATATGTTTATCTTGTATGTCAACACCTACAGCTTTTAAATTTGGATTTTTTAATTTTAACATTTCTGTTATCAATAAATGAGAACCACCTTTGAATATGCCTACTTCACAATATGTATTTATATTATATTTTAATAATTCTAATATTGCGTCTGCAATTTGTTTAGGTGTTTGAAACATAGCTTCTTCTGTTCTATTATAAACCATATATTTATTCCATTCACCATATGCATCTCTATCTTCAACACATAAGCCATAATCACAAACTAGATTTATAATGTCTGTGTCTTTAATAGATTCTAAATTTAAGTTAGATATATTTTCAACTAATATAGAATTTTTAGTTTTTTTATTTTTGAGATTTTTCTTTGAGTGTTTCATACTTTTGTATGTTTTGAACGTTGGTTCTGAGCTTGGTGTAAATTGAGTTCCAAATTCACCATTATTGCCAGATTTATAATATCCTCCACGAAATGGTAAAGAAGATATTCCTGCTATTCCTGATGCGTTTCCTGTGGAAACTTCTGATTCGTTAAATGTTTTTAAATGTTTCATAAATTGTATTTATTTACTTTTGTATCTAATTTATATTGTTTTATTTCTTCTTTTGTTGCTTTCCTTAATTGATTTGTTTTAAGAAAAAGTTGCAAATTTATATTTGATAATGATGTTATTTTCCATAATAAATCATCTGTATCAGAATATAAATTTTCTACTCCACTAACTTTAAAAATATCATTTTCATATTTTTCATATCCATATGATCCAAAAATTGGAGATTTATCAATTTTAACAATATCATCCATACTGAAAGCCATTTCATCTCTAGATTCAAATGTTTTTAAGTATTTCATATTGATTATATATTAAAATTTAAATCTTTATTTTATAGTAAGATTTATTTTATATATACAAGAAAATAATTGACAAGTATGAAAAAATTGTTCGAAGAATATGTTGAATCCGCTGATTATAAAATAGGTGCATTCTTTAAAGAATTAGAAGCTCAAATTAAGAAGTGGTTCGAAACTGGCTCATTATCCGCACAAGGATGTGAGTTAGATGGTGATATACAGATTTCAAATTATAATCCAATGGAAAAATTTTTAATTTGTAATTTTGTTGAGCCAGTTCAAGAGGGTGAAGAAGAGGATGGATCATCATTTAGATATCGAATGATATTTATGGTTAGACTTGATCAGATGAAAGGTGCAGACGCACAAGCACAAGGCGCACAAGCACAAATGGGATCACAACCTGGAGCACAAGGTGGAGAAAGTGCACCACCAGAACAAAAAAATCTAGAAATTAATAAAGTCTTATTGAAAATACATCAATTTGATGAAGAAAATGTAGAAAAGGGAGAACTTGTGGAAGAAGTTAAAGTTGAAGATATTAAAGAAGATTTTATAATTGATAAACTTGGTCAATTGAAAGATAAATCTGATGATAAAGGTACAGATGAGAATGATCTAAAAGATGATATTTATACAAAATGATAGTAGTTGCAAACACATTTATGCTTAATATTTTTAAGAAGATTTCTATATTCAAGTTGGATCTAGGCAAAAATCTTATGCCTATTAATAGTGAAAGAGTTGAAATTAAAGATCCTTTTATGTTGAAGTATATAAATATGACTGGTAAACAGATATTAACTTATGGCTCAATAGGAAAGCTTACTTTTTATCAAGATTTCACATTAGGAAATACTGAATTTTATATTTTTAATGAAGATAGTATTTATGGATTAAATTATAGTGAATCAGATTCAAAAATAAGTCCAGAAAACTATTTAGCTGATATTGTGCAGGAAATAAATGAGAAAGATGGAATTAAAGAAAATCCTGATAAAGTTGATAAGAAAAAAGATCCAGATATAAAATTACCAGCAGATCAATATCTTCAAGAGATGATTAAAAAAAGAAAAGAAGAAAATGTCAGATGATAAATCAAATATGGTTATTGATAAACTTATTGTCAATAATCATGCATTGTTGAATAAAACACCAAATGGTGAAACTTTATATGGTCCTCCATTTACTGCTTTTGTTGATTATGATAATAAATCAGAATATAAACAGAGTAGAAATAAGACACCAAGTGGTCAGGTAGTTTTTAATCCTCCTTTTACAAAATTTGTTGACCATGACAATCCATTAGAAAAAGGTGATAGAAATAAAACTCCAAATAATGAAATCTTATATAAAAACGCTGAACTTAGTAATAAACTAAAAGATGAAGATGTTTATACAAATATACCATCCAAAAATAAATTAAAAGATCAGGAATTATATAAAAATATATCATCCAACAATAAATTGAAAGATGAGGATCTTTACGCAAATGTTGATTCTAAACGTTCATTAAGTGGTGAGGTTTATGTAAATGTTGATTCTAAACGTTCATTAAGTGGTGATGTTTATGTAAATGTTGATTCTAAAAACACATTGAATAATGAGAGCCTTTATGTAAATTTTGGTTCTAAAAATGATTTGAAAAATGAACAGTTGTTTGTAAATGTCGATTCTAAAAATGACTTGAAAAATGAAGAATTGTTTGTAAATGTTGGCTCTAAGAATCAATTGAATAATGATGAACTTTTCAAAAATACTGAATCTAAAAATACATTAAATAAAGAAATACTATTTGTAAATAAAGATGAAAAACATACTCTTAATGGAGATTCATTATTTGAAAATGTAGGAATAAAAAGAAAAATGGATGATACTGTATTATATGCTGGTAAGAAAGCTGATAATACATTGAATGGCGAGAATTTATATGCTAATGTTGATGATGCTAATACTAAATTGACTAATGAGCAATTATATGATAATAATGTGAAAGATGATAACACTATCAAAGATAATAAGATATTGTATATTAATAGTAATGTCAAAAAATGAAATATTTAAAACAATACGAAAAATTTGAAAATCTTCTTAAATATTCTAAATTAATAAGAGATTATTTTGATTATACTAAAGTGAAGCATGTAAAAATAGATCCATTTTTGGTATATAAAGGTCGCACCTATACAGACATATATTTTAATAAAAAACTAGAGAAATTACAGTTAAAGATTTTTGGAGTCATAAACCAATTGATCCTGTAATTGATGGAACAATGTTATTAATTAAATTGTATATTTATTTAACAAAAGTTACACCAGAGATAATTCCTTATCAAAAGATGAAAAAGAATGTGGATAAATTTAATATTTAACACCAATCAACCATCTGATATTCTTTGCCGTTGAAATATACTGTATCAAAAGTGTCAAATCCAAAATCTTTCAAAAAATGATTTAATATTTCTGATTTTGTCATTTTAGTTATATCACAATCTTCTAAAAGTTCAACAACATCATTATAAGTGTAGAATGAGTGATCACCTTGTCCGTCATTTAATCCAATAATAATTCTGTTTATTTCATCATCGGAAGAAGAATTTAACCATTCATCTGTGATTTTCTTTTTTTCTTTTTCCCAAAGCATAATATTATGTATTAATAGTAAATCTTTTTCAAAAATTCATTGTGGTGTGTGAAGGCTAAATCCATTTTGACTGCTCTGTTTAATAGAACCCATTTTCCATTTTTAGCATCGTCCCCAAATTTTAGTTCTGCTGAATTATTCATATGAAAAATAAATGGATAAGCAAAGAAATTTATTTCTCTTGGATCATTAGTTTTGAATACTCCAAGTGGCTCTATTCTTTTTATATCATCTAATTTTGCTAATGTTTCTTCTTGCAATTCTCTTTTAGCCGCGTGTTCTGGAGTTTCACCAGCATCAATAAAACCACCAGGAATAGCCCAACCACGACCATCTGATCTTTCAATTAGATAAACACGACCATCTCTAAATGGAATGGCATCAGCAGCAAAATTAGCAGCATAAATTATTCTATCACCATCTAATTCAAAATATTTTGTGACTGATTGTTGGTGACCACCAGAATTGACAAAATTTGCGAATTTGTCATCAATTAGTGTTATTTTACCAGCATCTTCTTTTGGTAAAAAAAGTGTTCTACCATCTGCTGTAGTATAAAGCCAGTTTCCATTTTCATCCTTATTGATGCCAGTAATAGTGACCAATTTGGTTAGGTCAAAATTTGAGAGATTTTCTTTCATTAGAAATTTGTTATATTGTTTAAATTTTATTATCATATAAAGATATAAAGATTTTTTTAAATAAATAATTATTTTCTTATATATAAGAAAATAATTATAAAAATAGAAAAATATGACTTTATTTTATTTATATATACATTATACAATAATAAAAAAATAGTATAATAAATTGAAGATAATTAAATATACATATAAATTTAGGTTAGAACCAACACAAGAACAGGAAATTCTATTAAATAAGCATTTTGGCTCTGTTAGATACGTATATAATTATTTTTTGAATCAAAGAAAAGAAGAATACTTAAATAATAAAAAATCAATAACTTATAATCAACAATCAAGTTTTCTAACTCAATTAAAGAAAGATGAAGAGACAAATTGGCTCAGTGAAATAAATAGTCAGACGTTACAGTATTCTCTTAAATGTTTAGACCAAGCATATCAAAATTTTTTTAACAAAAGAACTCAATTCCCAAAATTTAAATCAAAGAAAAATAAAAATTCATTTACTTCTCCACAATACGTTAGAGTTAAAAATAATAAATTATTAATTAGAAAATTTAATGAAGGAATTGAAATGATAATGGAAAGAAAAATTAAAGGAACAATTAAACATTGTGTTGTAAGCAAAACTACTACTGGAAAATATTTTGTTTCAATTTTAACAGAACAAGAATATAAACCAATTCAAAAAACAAATAAATCAGTAGGCATAGATTTAGGAATAAAAGACTTTTTAGTGTTATCTGATGGAACGAAAATCAAGAATCACAGATTTCTGAAACATTACGAAGGAATATTAACATTAAATCAAAAGCATCTATCAAGGAAAACAAAAGGATCAAATCGTTATGAAAAACAAAGATTAAAAGTTGCTAGAATTCATGAAAAAATAACTAATTCTAGAATGGATTTAATTCACAAAACAACTAATAAACTAATTCGTGATTTTGATATAATTTATTTGGAAGACTTAAATATTAAAGGAATGATGAAAAATCATAAACTATCAAAAGCAATTAGTGATGTTAGTTGGGGTATATTTATTAATATAATAGAATACAAAGCAGTATGGAACGATAAACAAGTTATTCATATTGATAGATTTTTTCCTTCATCCAAAGCCTGTTCTAAATGTGGTTGGATTAACAATAATTTAACTTTAAAAGATAGAACTTGGGCTTGTAAGTGTGGTTCTGTTCATGATAGAGATATAAATGCTGCAATAAATATTCTTAACGAAGGATATCGTAAAAATATATCAGATGGAACGTCTGATTATGAGCGTGGAGCAAAAATAAGACCAGTTTCGACTGGCGCAAGCAACGAAACGCTTAAAAAGAAGGAACTTGTTTCCTGAAACTATTACAGAAATGTAATAGTAGTTCATAAGTTGTTATCATTAAATTATTGAATATCAATTAATTAAAGCACTGGTTCCTATTCTATCAACTATACCAGAAAGTTCTTTTATCTGTGATAAACTTCGAACCCCACCAGAAAACTTTATTTTCATTTCTTCTGGTAATATTTTTCTCATAAATTTAACTTTATCTACTTTAGTTTGGAAAGAATCATCTTTTGGTAATTTTCCAGTTGATGTCATTACAAAATCCACACTAGTGTCAATACACATATTACAAATTGCTTCAATTTCTTGATAATTTAGAGCACCTATTTCAATAATTACTTTAATTGTAACACCTTCACGATGACAATATTCTGATAATTTTCCTATTTCCTCTTTTAATTTTTCGTGTTCTTCTTCTTGTTTAATTAATTTATAATTAACAACAACATCGATTTCTGATGCACCGTTGACAATCGCATTATCAATTTCATCAATTTTTCTCTTTATATCTTCATCACCTTTTGGAAATCCAATTAATGCTGAAATTTTAATTTCATTCTTTAGAAAAGAATTCGCAGTTGCTATAAATTCTGGTAAAATACAAATAGAATAAAATCCATTTTCTTCTGCTTCTTTACACAATTCTTTAATTTTATCGTTACTTAAATTGTCTGATATTTTAGTATAATCAATCAATTTATGATATTGTGCCTTTTCTTTATTTTCTAAATATTCAAATATTTTCTTATAAACAACCATTGTGAGGATCTTTATTTTTTTCTATATATAAAAAAAACTAAATAGATTTTGAGACAAAATATAAATTATATTGGTTCTAAGTATTCGTTATTAAAGTTTATAGAAGAAAATATAATATTGACAGTCGGTGACTTGTCTAATAAGGTTTTTTGTGATTTATTTGCTGGCACAAATATAGTTGGTTCTAATTTTAAAGATAAAGTAAAGCAAGTCATATCAAATGATATTGAATATTATAGTTATGTAATAGCAAAAAAATATTTAAGCAATAAAAATATTGATTGTGGTAAAGAAATAGAAATATTAAATTCATTAGATGGAATAGAAGGTGATATTTTTAATTACTATTCAGAAAATGGCTCATCTAAAAGATTATATTTCTCAGAAGAAAATGGTAAAAAAATAGATGCAATTAGACAGAAAATTGAAGAGTGTTGTGATAAAGATTGTTATTACTATTTATTAACATTATTACTTGAAGCCGCTGATAAGGTCGCAAATACGACTTCAGTTTATGGCGCATATTTAAAACAAATAAAAAAATCTGCCAGTAAACCTATTATTTTAAGAGATATTGAAAATGATATTATTGATGATCAGATTAATATTTGTTATAATGAAGATTCTAATGAATTAGTTAAAAAAATAAAAGGTGATATTTTATATATTGATACACCTTACAATCATAGACAATATGGTTCTAATTATCATATTTTAAATGCAATTGCAAAATATGATTTTAGTGTTGAGCCAGGTGGAGTTGTTGGATTAATGGATTATAATAAATCTGATTATAGCTATAAAAGAAAAGTGAAAACTACATTTGAAGATTTAATAAAAAATTCAGATTTTGAACATATTTTTATTTCATATAATAATGAGGGTATTTTATCTCTTGATTACTTTAAAGATATGTTAGGTAAATACGGTAGACTAATAATTTTTGAAAAAGATTATAAAACATATAAAGCAGATAAGAAAAGAAATAATAAATCGGAATTTGTTATAGAATATCTATTCTATTTAAAAAAATAAAATCCTGATAAATCAGGATTTTGTTTTATGAATTATTCTGGTCTTCTTTGACTATATCCAGTGTGTGCGCCAGATGCAGCTGCACCCATTGCTTCAAGATCAGTCCACAATGGCCTATATTGTCCAGCTTTAATATAACCTCTCCAATTATTGTCTGCAGCGGCTTTTAACATAAGCATTCTTTTCTTTTCAATTCTTTCAGGTGTCCATCCAGCTTCAGATGCTTTTGCTAAATATTCTTCAATATCAGCTTCTATTTTTGCTTTTTTTGATTCTTTATCTTCTCCTGATCTATGACCTGTTGCAAAATTTCTAATGTCTCCACCAAGTTTACGAGCACCACCCCAGAATTCATTAGTTTCTTCTATTGCGTGGTCTTCAAATGTTTTTAAGTGCTTCATAATTATATATTTTATTTTTTTTAATATTGTATATATTAAATTTTTTTTTATTTTTTTATTATTCTATATATTAATATTTTTTATTCAATTATTTTTAATTTAGCACCTGATCGTATTAATTCTTTGATACTATCAGTGTTTAAATTTTCTTTAAATTTATCTGTTTTTTTATCTTTATCTTTTAATAACCAATTGTTTCCAGAATTTGATGTTTCATAAGTATATGTATTTCCATTAGATGTTAATTCAATAGTTTTTGCTGTTAATTTTTTATAAAAATCTTCAACTTCACCTTTAATTGTATAAATTTCAATTGGATACCATTTATTATCTTTATAATATTGTAGAATCAAAAAATTTGGATTATCTAAAATTGACTCATTCCTATCATATAGAAAGAAGAATTTCATATCTATATTCTTTCTTAAGAAATTTTCAATATCCATAGTAGTTTCCATTTCACCTTTTTTAAGATGATCTTTAAATAATTGCTTATTGAAATTTGCATCATCATATAGAAGTTCAATTGGCTTGTGCATATATTCATCATTTGATAAATGTATTGTGAAAAAATCACCTTTTTTATCATTGATACTTGATAATAATCCATCAACGTCTGTAGTCATAGATTCTTTGATATATTCTAAGAAGTTTTTTATCATATTACTTATATATTAATTTAAACAATCAAAAAATTATTTGATATATATAATAATGGATAAGAAGAGTATAATAGATTTATCAAATAAGATTCATAATTTTTATTATGATTATGCCAAAGTTGAGGATTCTGGTAAAATGAATAAAATAAAAATTATATGTCCTATTCATGGTGAATTTGAACAGAGATTGGATGTTCACCTTAAAGGATCTGGATGCATAAAATGTGGAATAAATAGTAGAAAAAATAATATATTTGAGTTAATAAGTAAATTTAATGTAGTACACAACAATAAATATGATTATTCTTTGACTTACTATGTTAATAATAAAAGTAAAATAAAAATTATATGTCCTATTCATGGTGAATTTGAGCAATCTACATCAAAACATTTATTCGGCTCTGGTTGCAAAAAATGCTCAGTGGATAATTCTAAAAAAAATAGAACTAAATCGAAAGATCAATTTATAAAAGAATCAAACAAAAGGCATAATAATAAATATGATTATAGTCTGGTTAATTATGAAAACAATTATAAAAAAATTAAAATTATTTGTCCTGATCATGGTGTTTTTGAACAAATTCCAAATAATCATTTATCTGGATCAGGTTGTTTTAAATGTTTTCATATTTATATTAATAATTTTAATACTTTAGATATATTAGAAATTTTTGATAATTTTAATAATGTACATGGTGATAAATATGATTATTCTTTGGTAGATTATGTGAATGGTGATATAAAAATTAAAATTATCTGCGAGGTTCATGGTATATTCGAGCAGACCCCAAATAGTCATAAAAATGGTTCTGGCTGTCCTCATTGTGCTAATATAAAAAATAGGTTAAAATATATTGATATTTTGAAAAGTAGATTTGAATCCAATATACAAATAACTCCAAATTTTAATAAATCTGCTTGTGCCATATTTGATAATATTATGAAAGATAATAATTCATATATTCAACACGCTATGAATGATGGTGAATTTTTTATTAAGGAATTAGGATATTGGTTGGATGGTTATGATAAAGTTAATAATATTGTATATGAATTTGACGAAAAATATCACTTTAAAAAAGGAGTATTATCACCAAAAGATATAATACGACAGATGGAAATAGAAAATTTATTAAAATGCAATTTTATCAGAATAAAAAATAATAATTAAAAAATGAAAAATCCGTTTGATTATTTTGAGGAAATTTGGGTTATTAATCTGGATTCCAGAACAGATCGTTGGCAACACGCACAAGAGGAATTTAAGAAAGCTGGAATTTTAGATAAAGTTCAAAGATTTTCTGCAATTAGGGAAGACGATGGTAGAGTTGGTGTTATAAAATCAAACCTGGCTATTGTAAAAATGGCAAAACAAAAAAAATTAAAAAATGTCTTAGTTTTTGAAGATGATTTTGAATTTATTGTTGATGATCCTCAAAAGGTACTACAGACATCTATTGATCAAGCAAAAGGAATAAATTGGCACCTATTTTATTTAGGCGCAAATACACATGAAAAACTAATTAAATTTAAGCCAAATTTAATAGCATTAAGAAACGCATTTGCAGTTCATTCTATGGCATATAGTAGCCTTGTATATGATTCTTTTATAAATAAGTATGAAGGAATTAAATCTATAAGAACTTTTGATGATATACTTGATGTTTATTTAGCCAAAAATATTCAAACAAAAGGTGTTTGTCTTATGGTTAATCCTATGATGACTACACAAATGAATTCTTTTTCTGATATTGAAAAAAGAATAGTAGATTACTCTTTCATTGAAGAAAGATATAAAAACAATATAAAATAATGACTGACAAAACACTAAAAACACCATTTGTAATTTCTGATCAAACATTAGATAGAAGAGAAGATATATATGCTTTTTCTGAGTTTGGTAAAATTGTAAATAGATACGTATTAAATGATCAAATATTCTCCGTCGATTTTTGGAAATATTTGAAAGACAATTATGTTATAAAGCCTGAAAACACTATAGTATATTGTGATCTTCGCTCAGATGTTAAAAATAGAATGGAAAAAAGCTACAAATATATTGTTAAAGTTGATAAGCCATTTAAAATGATATTTCAATTTTATGATGAAGAAAAAGTTGTAGATGATAAAATATACGAAACTGAAATTGAACAAAAAAATAAAATTTCAGAGTTAATGATTCATTTTGACTTTGATGCAATTGATCATGTTGAAAAATTTGTTGAAGATGTTAAGAAAATTATGTATCAACCTGCAGTTAATAAAACATTTTTCATTATTTCTTCATCTTCAATGGGTTATGAATTAAGAGCAGCAAATATTAAAGAATTTGACGTACAATTAGATTTGAATTATGGTGAGTCATTTGTTGAAAAATATGCTGATATAGTTAATAAATTGAGAAATTTCAAACATGGATTATTTTTATTTCATGGAGAAACTGGTTGTGGGAAATGTGTGGACGAATCTACTATTGTTACGTTACGAAATAAAACTACTGGCGAAATAGAAAATATAAATATTTCAGATTTTGAAAAAATAATATGATGTTTTGCCTGTTCCACTCATAATATTTTTATATATAGAACAAAAGAATAATTAATTATGAGTTTTTATGATATTGAACATTGGATAAAAAAAGGTTTGAGTGAAAATGATGCTAAGGAAAAAATAAAAGAAATAAAAGAGAAAAATAATAGATTTCGTGTTGAATTTTGGTTAAGGAAAGGATTTACTGAGATTGAATCTAAAGAAAAAATAAGTGAGATACAAAAAAATAATGCGTCAAAGGTTAATCATAAAACAAAGCCTCAAACAACTAGAATAGATTATTGGATAAGTAAAGGTTATTCTCTTGAAGAATCTAAAATAAAATTAAAAGAGAGACAAACTACATTTACATTAGATAAATGTATATTTAAATATGGAGAAATAGAAGGACAAAAAATATTTAGAAATAGGCAAGAAAAATGGCAAGAGACTTTAAATAAAAATAATGATAAAATTGAACTTAATAAAAAACGTGGTCTATCCAAAGAAAAGTTTATTGAAAAGCATGGTCTAGAGATGTTTAATAAGAGTGTTGAATTAAAAAAATTTGGAAGTAGTAAAGAAGGTTTGATAGAAAATTATGGTTTAGATTTTTATAATAAGAGAATAAATAAAACAAAAATTGTATTAAAAAACAGAGGATTTAATAAATATTCAAAAATATCATTAGAATTGTTTTTAGAAATAGAAAAAAATATAGATTTAGATTGTTTTTACGGTAAAAATGAAAAAATAATACAATTTTATGCTGATGAAAAATATTTTTGCTTCTATGCTGACTTTATGTGTGAAAATAAAATTATAGAATTTTATGGTGATTATTTTCATGGTAATCCAGAGGTGTATAATAAAGATAAAATAATTGGTAGTAAATATAAACATTTTTCTGCTGAAGATGCTTGGAAAAAAGATTCTGATAGAATAAACTTAATTAAAAATCAAGGATATGATATATTAATAATATGGGAAAATGATTATAAAAAAGATAAAGAAAAAATAAAAAATAAATGTGTAGAATGGATAAAAAATTTATAAGTTCGAAAAATATTTCAAATTATGAAATATTAACAGAAGATGGATTTAAAGATGTTATAGCATTACATAAAACTATACCTTATGATATGTATAATTTAGTTCTTGAAAGTAAAGAGTTAAAATGTGCAGATTTTCATATTGTTTTTTTAGAAACTGGTGAAGAAATTTTTGTTAAAGATTTGATTAAAGGTAATAAAATAAAAACTGTTGATGGTGTAGAGGAAGTTTTGGATGTTATAAATTGTGGTTATGAAAAAGAAATGTATGATTTTGAACTTGGTGGTGATAATTTTAAATATTACACCAATGGAATTTTAAGCCATAATACCACATTAATTAGAAAATTGGTTTCTGAATTAGCTGAAGATAAAACTATTATTTATGTTCCATCATATTTTATGGCTGATATTGCTAATCCAGAATTAATTTCATTTATTTCTAAATTTAGAAATTCTGTTCTCTTATTAGAAGATGCTGAGAGTATTTTAACTGCACCACAAGATGAAAGAACACAAGCTGTCACAAATATATTAAATATTAGTGACGGATTATTGAATGATCATATGGATATGCAAATAATTGCAACATTTAATACTGGCAAAAAGAATGTAATTGATGATGCTTTATTACGAAAAGGTAGATTGATGGTTGATTATAAATTTAAGAAACTTACTGCAAAACAAGCAACTAAACTATCTAAACATATTGGTCAGAATAAAGAATATACTGAGCCTAAATCTCTAGCTGAAATTTATGAGGAAAAAAATAGTGGTAAACAATTGGTAGATAATGATGTAAATACACAAAAAATAGGATTTCAATTTACAAAATAATCTAATTTCTAAAAAAAAGAACTGAAAATTTCAGTTCTTTTTTTTAGAAAAGGTTTTTTTAATTTTGTAGGACTTTTAACTACAAAAGAATTAGACGCATGACTACAAAGATATATTAGTTTAATCACACGAAAATAGATATAATAATATTATATATCTATTATGAAAGAATTTTTATTTATGTTTCTTATTTTTGTTGCTAACATTAATTGCTTCTCTCAAAGTACAGCATATGCTAATATTTTTGTGACAATTGTAGAAGCACCAATACAAATTAAAATAACTTCTGATAGTACTGTAGTTAGAAAAGATATTTATATGGCAAGTATGACATCAAAAATGGATACCACATATGTAAATAGAAGGAAAATTGTATTAAATGCTAAATTGATTAATTATAATTAATAATTATTTCTTGTTTAATTCCACAATATTTTTAAATTCTTGTAAAATTCGTGTCTTATTTTCAGATGGTGAATGGTTTATATAATCAATTACCATTTCATTTAATGATAGTGAAGATTCATTTAAGTCTAGAATGTCTTCTTTATCTTTTAATATTTCATTATCAATATAACTCACATTAGCAATATCATGTTCAGATATTAGCATTTCTATTTTTAATTTGTTGTCAACTAATAGTTTTTTATTTATATTCAAACTAATGTAATTATTGATAAATGTTTCAACAGGAATATTTAGGTCTGACTCTGTTTCAATGTTTATCTTTTTGAAGTTCGGACTTAGTTTATTTTGAACAAATTTATCTTTATTCTCATAAACATCTAGAATAATAAATCCTTTTTTATCATCACCTTCAGTGTTGTATGGACCAGCTAAATTTTTGATATTTGCAGTTACACCGTTTTTATCATAGAATCCATTATAACATTTTTTGTACATTTTTAGCTTGTTTACTATAATGTCTCTTTTTGGTGAGTTTACATAATCAAAGTTAAAGAAACAATAGTCAGATTCAAATTTATCAAGATCCTCAATTTGTGTATTTCTTGGAAGTGCAACAAAACTTTCATCCAATAAAATTTCTATTCTTTTAGGTTCTTTTATAATTTCAATATTGTCTATATTTTTAAGGATATTTAATGATAGAGTGTCATTTTCTCCTTCTATAATATATACTGGAAGTATTTTTGATATCTTTTCAAATAAGTCTTGAATGAATTTTAAGACTGTTAAATCAATTGTTTTTGTTTTGCATAGTAGATTACCTAAATGAATTAATATATCATTTGGTTGAGCGTTATTAGTCAAATAAGGCACAAATTCGTTGTAGAAATAGTAGTCCATGTTTTTCAACCATTCTTTTGAAGAAAGATTTTTTGATAGGTTTAAGTTTGTATTGCTTATGATGAATATTTTTGACATATTTCGTTTAATTTTTTTAATTTTTCCACTCTTTCTTGTTTTTCCGTAATAAAATAATTTTTATATAAAGAGCCATTTGCGATATTTGTATTTCCATTATTATTTATTTCATCTTTAGATAAATAACATCTAATATTCCAATCATCATATATGTAAAAATCATATGGTATATTAGACATTCGTACAAGATTATACCATTTACCAACAGTTAAACTTAATTGACCTCTTTTTACACATAAAACTTTATCAAATTTCTGAATGTTCATTGATTTTTTTCAATTTTTCTCTTCTCTCTTTTTTTTGTATTTCAATACATTGTTTTTTGTATATGTCAAGTATTTCTTTTTGAGATAAGCAATGATCATAATGAATAATTTCTGTTATGCCTTCAACATAATTCATTTTTTATCTTTTTCTTTCCTTATTAAGTGTTCAATATATTTTGATTTTGAAACACCTTTTTCTTCTAATAATTTATCTAAAATTTCATCTAATTCTTTATTGATAGATAAAGAAATTGCCTTTTTATGGTTCTCAATTTTAGGTCTTCCCATAGTTTTTTATTTTTATATAAAATATTTTAATATTTGTTTAAAAATAGAAAAATACGACTTTATTTTATTTATATATACTATAAAAAAGAAATAAAAATGCCAAAAATAAAAAAGACAAAGAAGAAAGTTGCCATTACTGTTGATCCTGATATTTATGAATTTTTAACAAATTTTGAAAATAAATCAAAGTATGTTGAGTATTTAATATATAAAGATATTAAGGAATGTGGGTTATTAAAAAAAGAAATTATACTATGATTCATTATGTTTATGCTTATTTAGATACAAGAAAGCCTGGTAAATATATTTATGATGATTTAGAATTTGAATATGAGCCATTCTATATTGGTCAAGGTAAAAAATATAGATGTTCAACTGGATTAAAAAATGGCTCTAAATACAAAGTTCATAAAGTTAATAAAATAATTAAGGATGGATTTTATCCTAAGATAATGAAATTGTATGAAAATCTAAATTTTGAAAATGCTATCAAGTTAGAGATTGAAATTATTTCAAAGATTGGTAGATGTGATTTACAAAATGGTCCTTTAGTAAATTTAACAAATGGCGGAGAAGGAAAGTTAAATTTTAAAATTACAGAAGAAACAAGATTAAAACAGAGATTGGCTAAACTCGGAAAATCACCATCCAATAAAGGTGTATCACCATCAAATGAAACTAAAGAAAAAATATCAAATTCGTTAAAAGGTGATAAGAATTTTAATTATGGTAAGCATTTTAGTGACGATCATAAAAAAAGACTTTCAGAATCAAATAAAACTCCACAAATTAAACCAGTCTATCAATATAATTTAGAAGATTATTTTATAAGAGAATATGATTCAATATTGTTAGCGTCAATAGATAATAAGATAAATAAATCCAGTATAGGTAAATGTTGTAGAGGTGTGGTTAATAAAGCTGGTGATTATAAATGGAAATTTAAAAATCCAAATGGTAATCATAGAAAAAATAATAATGAATTATGATAAATTACTTTGCGTATGGCTCTAACATTTCTTCATTTAGAATGTTAAACGAAAGAAATGTAAATTTTATAAGTAGAAAATTTGCAATATTAGAAAATTATAAATTACTATTTAATAAGGTTTCTAAAAAAAATTGTTATTTGGGATTTGCAAATGTTGTAGAATCTAATGGAGATGTTGTTGAAGGTGCAATATATGAATTAAGTGACTCTGATATTAATATAATTGATAAATTTGAGGGCGCAAATTCTAAACCAAGTCATTATTGTAGAAAAAATGTAGATGTTATTTGTGATGGTAAAATAATTAATGCTATTGTTTATGTTGCTAATCCTGATATGATTAGAGAAAATATTAAGCCTGATAAAAGTTATTTAAATTATTTATTGGAAGGTAAAGATATTTTTAGTGATAAATATTATAATGACTTAAAATCAACAAAAACATTGGATTGATTAATAAAATTTTTTATTTTTAATTTTTATATATACTTTTACAACAAATGTTTAAATAAAGTATGAAAATAACAGCGATAGGGGATATACATGGTAGAGAAACTTGGAAGGATATAGTTACAGACAATCCAAGTTCTCATTTTGTTTTTTTAGGTGATTATCTTGATGCCTATGATATTGAAGAAATTTCTGAAGAAGAGAGTGTAGAAAATTTTTATCAATTATTAGATTTTAAAAAAGGAAATTCAAATAAGGTTACTTTGTTAATTGGTAATCATGATTTTCAATATTTATACTATCCTTTTGGTGCAACAAATGCAATGTCTAAAAAATATTTACCAGAAATTAGAGAAATATTTAGAGATAATAAAAATCTTTTTCAATTTGCTTATCAAAGAAAAAATTATTTATTTCTTCACGGTGGTTTGACCAATTCTTGGGTTAAAGAGCATCTTGATTATTTAACTAAAATTGGACTAAAACCTGACAAAAGTAATATTGGTGAAATAATAGATAAGGCTGGTCAAGAACTAATTGGAAGATATGCTTTGAGTGAAGTTTCTTATTATAGAAATGGACCTAAATTATATGGTGGACCTCTTTGGTGTGATCATAGAGAGCTTGTTGCTGATAATTTAGATAATTATCATCAAATAACGGGTCATAATAAATTTTATGAGATAGAAACTTGGAAAGAAGAGGATGATAGTTCTTCTATCACTTTTTGTGATTGTTTATTTAATAAACTTGATAGTTATACAATAAATATTTAAAAATAGACAAAAATGACTTTTTGTTTTTAATATATAGTATAAAAACAAAAAGTCATTTTATGAAACATTACACAGAAGAAGAAATAGAATTTTTAAAAATAAATTATCCAAAATTTGGTGGTTCTTATTGTTCTTTAGAACTTAATAAAACAAAAAATTCTATTTTAGCAAAAACAAAAAGACTTAATATATATCTAAATGATGATATTAAAAGTGAAATTAAAAGAAATAATTCTTTAGGTTGGTATAATAAAATAGATAATGATTCATATAATGTCGGATATGAACAATTTAAAAATATAAATACTCCAGAAATTGCGTATATTTTAGGTTTAATTTGGACTGATGGTGATTGTCATAAAAATAAATATCACAATGATATTAGAGTTGAGATTATAAAAAAAGATTTAGACGAAATTAGATACATTTTTGATAAAGTTGGAAAGTGGGGATATTATAATAGAAAAAGGAAAAATAAAAAAGAAAGCGCAATTTTAAAAACCTCTAACAGGCCATTATTAGATTATTTATATTCGGTTGATTTTAATAAAAAATCGTTTGCCAGTCCTGATAAAATTTTAGATAGAATACCATCAAAATTAAAAATGTATTTTTTTAGAGGAATTATAGATGGCGATGGCTGTTTTTATAATGGCAAAGGTCTTAAATTGTTTTCTGTAACAAGTTCAATAGAACAAGATTGGAAATATTTGGAAGATTTATTTAATTCATTAAATATTGAATATAAAATAAGAAAAAAAGAACATAAAAATAAAACTGGAAATATTTCACATTCTTCATTAATTGAAGTTATTGGTATTAATCGTATAATAAAAATTGGAAATTATATTTATAATGGTTTTGATTTGGATAAAATAGGATTAAAAAGGAAATATGATAAATATTTGTCAATTAAAAATTAAATATATCCTTCATTTTCTGCTTCTTTTTTTGCGGCTTCTTCTCTTTCTTCTATTGATTTTCTATGAGAAAGTGCATCTCTTTTTAATTGCTTTGCAGTCTGTATAATTATTTCTAAATTTTGTCTTAATCTAATTGATGCAACTTTATAATCTTTTTTATAAAGTTTATAATAATCTACTCTACAATGATTTAGTCTTTCAATAATATCCTCTATTGGATTGTTACTGTCATCATATTCGTCTTCTGTTGTAGACGATATTTTTCCACCTCTTTCATGATTTATCATAATACTCTTTTAATAATTTTTCTTTATTAATTGTCACAACACCAACTTCTTCACATACTATTCCACCAGCTAAATTTGAAATTTTTACAATTTCTTCAATTTCAATATCATTTAATAACATAGAAACAACAGAAATTACAGTGTCGCCTGCGCCTGATACATCAACAACTTGTCTTGCTGTTCCAGGTATTATCTTATTAATTATTTCATTATCTTTTTTATAAGACACAAAAATTCCATTTTCTGAAAGAGTTATAAATACAATTTCTATTCCTCTTTCATGTAATATTTTTGATCCATTTTCTAATAAACTCTGTTTATCAGATTCTATTAGATTTAACCCTTCTCTAAGTTCTTTTAGATTTGGTTTAAATAAATTCACATTTTTATAAAAAGAAAAGTTGTTTTTCTTTGGATCTACAAGAATTGGAATTTTTAAGAAACCAGCATTAATTGTTATTTTGTTTATAATGTTCTCATTTATAACGCCTTTATCATAATCTTGAAATAATATACAATCAATTTTTTGACTAAGTGCTTTATTTATTAATGTTGAAAAATTTTCTTGATCATCTTTATTTAATTCAGATTTAATTTCTTCATCAATCCTTAACATTTGATGATTATTACCAATTACTCTAGTTTTATTTGTTGTTATTCTATTCTCTGTTTGATAAATATAATCAAATGATATATTCATATTTTTCAATAAATCTAAAAATAATTCACCACTATTATCTTTGCCGATGACTGAACATAAAATTGGTGTTCCACCTAAGTTTTTTATATTTGCTGCTACGTTAGCTGCACCACCTAATTTATTTTCCTTATTTGTAATATCTATAATTGGAACTGGTGCTTCTGGTGATATTCTTTCTACATTACCAAATAGATATGAATCTAACATAACATCACCTATGATTAAAATGTTTTTATTTTTAAACAAAGTTTATAATGATTTTTTATGTTATATTAAAAGTTTATAAAAAAGTTTTTAACTACATTGAGTTAGCTGTTTTTTTACTTCTGCTAATGTTTCTTTCATAACATCATCTGAGGTTCCAACGTGTTGATTATAATAAGACCTTCCAGTTTTTGGTGATGCAATAGATGCCCATTCTTTAGCTAAATTTTCTTGAAACTCATCATCAGATATTTTTCCATTTAGCCATTTATCGTAACCTCTTTTTTGTTTCAATAATTGAATCGCCATTTTATCTTGTACTTCAGGAGAAAATTTAACGTCATCCCCTAAATTAAGAGCCTTTTGAATATCTGGTATACTTGTTAATATAATTTGATATTTTCCCATAGGTGTAGATTTTGCGCCATTTTTAAGCATAACATATTGAACTTGTTTTAATTCTCCCAAATTTAAATCTGTTATTGGATTAATTTTTCTACTGCCTATATATTCTGGTGTATATTTACCATAAGCATATGTTATATCATACGCACTATTAAATCCATATTTTTTTGCAAGAGTAAAGGTTGCGCCTTCACCAGTTGAGATTCTATCTAATAATGTTTTTGTCGCTAATTCTACACAAGAAAGATTTCCAAGATAAGCTGACATTTCTTCTTCTTTTTTATCTGGATTTCCTTTATTATCTAATGGTGTTTCACTTTCATCACTTTTATTTTTTTGATCTGCTTTATTTATTCCTTCACATGGTGTATTAATTGAACCTGTTTGTTTTATTGAATAATCTTGACCATTAAGTTGCTGATTACTTGCTAAATTTTGTGTAGAATATAAATTAACATATCCATTAGATACATCGCCTTGTTCGTATTTGGCTTTTAATTGAGCTGTAGTAAATCCAAATCCCATATCAAAATGCCATCTTTCACTTTTTGGACTTCTGAAATGTTTGCCCCATCTAAATCCCAATGATTCTCCAATTGATCCAACTGTGTCCCAATCTCCATTTTCAGGTTTTACGTCTATCGCCAATCCATAATTATGATAACTAAAGCCTGGTCTTGCAGCATTTCCCGTGCTTTGTAAATTCTTTTGATTTTCTATTGATCTGTATCCACTGGTAATTATTAATTTTATTCCAGCACCTTGACATTTATTTACAAATGCAATTACATATGGCTGTATATCAGGATGTAAATCTTTAATTTTATTTTTTGATTCTTTATTGGATATTCTATTTATTGCGTTTGGATCTGTATCGTTTAATTGTATTTTATCTGAAGGTGATGCATTTTTTAATGTTTCACAGGCTTTATCATTTTGTGATTTTATAGATTTTTCTAATTGCATTCTATTTGCTTCGTTTATATCAGGTGGTATTGTTAAATCTATATCATTTTTATTGTTTATTACATCAGGTGTTCTAGTAAGTACTTTAACATTACCATTATCTACAATTTTTACACTATTAGATACGAAATCTGGTCTTAAAGATGTATATTCTTTGCATAACATACTAAGTCTTGGTTTTATAATACTACCTAGTGCGCTATCAATTAATGATCCATTTCTACCCAATTCTGCCACAAATTTATCCATCCATTCAAAAAATCTTGTTCCTAATACTGCGTCTTGATTTGGACGATTAGAATCTTTTCCTCTTGAGCCTAAATTTAATTTTTGTGATTCATCTTTTAATTCAATATTAATAGAAGTATTATTAATTGTAATTTTATTAAGTAATTGGTCAATTGTAAATTCTTTACCTTTTATAAATATTTGTGTTGATTCATCAAATAATAATGAAGTAAAATCAACATATTCTTCATCACTTAAACTTTTAAGTTTATTTTGAAGATTCACATTATAATTTTCAGAATATATGTAATATGGAGAATATAAATCATCAGATAAAAAAAGCACATTTACTAATTTCCCGATTGCTGGAACTTGAAAATCTTTTCCAGCAATTCCACCCCAAGGATATGCATATGGAATATCTTCTAATGCTATATTGTGATATAGAGTTTGTACCCTTACTTTAATTCTACCTTTTCTATTTGGATCTTTGTTATCTTCAACTATACCAACGTAAAAATCTCTTTCTAGTTGCATTTATTTTATTTTATTTTTAAAAATTAGCAGCGTTTCTTGTTGCATTTTCTAAATCAGTTAATAATCCAGAACCAACAGTTTTCCCAAAGTTTTTCAGACTTGTACGATCATTAAAATCTGGATTATATACATTATCTGGTTCTATTTTATTTAAACCTGTTGAATTTCTAAATTGTGTTAAAAGGTTATTTACAGTATTTCCTCTAACATCTCTCAATTTTGCTTCAAGACTATCTAAATAGTTAAGACTATTATTGGCAACTGTTTGTGCAGCTTTACCTAATAATTGATTTGTAAATCCTTTCTTTTGTGGTGGTGTAGAATTTATTCTATCTAAGTCATTATAATATTCTTGTTTAGTGTTACTATAAAAATCATCTGACCAAGGATTTATTTGTGTCATAGCATTTCCATTATTAGATGGATATAAGAGTGGAAATTCACTCCAACGAGTTACAGACTTATAATAAATGTCAAAAGATAAAGTTTGTGGTGTATTTGGTATAGTACCACCATACCCACCTATTACCATTTCATCTTCATAATTTCTACTTTGTTCAAAATTAAAATTACAATCATGTAGGGTATATACAATTTGAGATTTTGGCGATATTGTATTTTTTATTTGATTTTGTGGATCAAAGTTGCTATTATTTTTTTCTGGAATAGTAAAATTTCTAATATCATTTATTTTGATTGTCATATCAAATCTTATCAAATTTTCTGGAAACATATGTCTTTGATTTTTATAACTATAAATAATATTATTATATAATTCTGATAAATACCAAGCTATCATTGATACATCTTCGTTTAGAGTTATTGTGATTTTATCAGCTTCATCTTTAGTATTATAATTAATGAATTTATTGTTTAACTTTTCTAACCCTTTAATTTTTGTAATATAATATGCTTTGTTAAAAAAATTCCTATTTTTGTTTTCATTTAAATCTTTTTCAAATATTTTGAAAAAAACATTTCTAAATTCTGTCCAAAGATTTCCCCTATTTTCATATCCTATTGAATCTATTTCTTTTCCATAGTGATTAATAAAATACATTAAACTATTTTTAGAATCAGAAGTTGAAAAAAATGGAGAATTTTCATCAAAGAATAATTCAAATGCTGGAATAAATGGATCTTCATACCAAAAATCATTTCCTCTAAATCCTGCTTGTGAATACAATCCTTTTTTAAAAGTGTTTGTATCTTCATCATATTCTTGAATCATATTTGCTTTCATTTGAGTGCCGTCATCATAATACCAAAGTTGCTCAGGTTTAGAATCTGATGTGTGATAAGGATCATAATCATCTAATTTCTTATCTTCAATACCAAAGGCTTGTTTGACCAATCCTTTATTAATATTTAAAGAGTTTGCTAATGCTTCAATAGCACTATCTTGAGCATATCCTTTAATATATCTGGCAGAGTTTGTCGCTTTCTTTTTAAAAGAACCAATTAATGAACTTTTTGAAAAATCACCAGAACCTAAAGAACTTGATAATTGTTCACCATTTAGAATATTTTTGTAACTTAGTCCCATATTTTTTTATTATTTTACTAATGTTCTGAAACCGCTCTTTTCGTCATTTCCAGCACCATAATTAACACTTAATTCTCTTCTTTGAAGTGTTATTTCTTGTTCGACACCACCGCTTCTTTTGTATAAATAATTTATTCCAGTTACAAACCAGTAACCAGATAATCTAGTGTTTATATTATTTATAGATGATTTAGTATTTGCAGCCTGTGAAAATAAATCATCTGGATTATATATTTCAACTTTAATGTTTTGAAATCTTTTAATAGAAAAATTAACTTGATTTAATGTTACTATCATTTTCATTTTTTCCATACCATCTAAATGAAATTTGTTTGCAACTTTAGCTAATGAATAATATTTGTGAACATTATTATCAGTGTCAATTTTACCAGTAAAGTATTCATCATTTACATTCTCTTCATATATTTTTGAATTTCTATCAGTTAAGTCTTTTAATTCCTCATGCTCAGTTTTAAGTTCTTTTATAAATTCTTTATATACTGTATTATTACTTTTATCATACCAAGTGGATGATACTTGATAAAATCTTTCTAAATTTACTTTATATGATTGATTGACCAAATTAAATTTACTTATATAACTATTTGTCATATGAAAAGCCGTGTTATTAGTTAAATATAAATTTACATTTCTTTCTTCATCATTTTTTATGGTTTGTGGATTTGTTATAGTGCCTTTTTCTTCTTTATTGAAATAGTTCATTTCTAATTGAATATCAACATAATTTATATTATATTGGAAATCAATAAATGTCCATACAAATGAATCTTTTGAAATAAAAGAATATTTAGTAACGTCTTTAATAAATTCTGGATAAGTATCGCTACAATTTATCCAAGTCATACTATCATTACTTGATTTAACATTAGATGCAAATCCTAAATTCAAATCAAATGCCATTTGTTTTATTACGTCATAGCTTGTGCCTTTTTTTGATTCATACCTTGTATAAAATAATTCATCCACATCTAATATTCCTTTAATTAAATAATTAAAATAATTTTTTTGACTATCATTTTTTACTGTTTCATATGATGTTATTCTAAAATCCATCCTTATTGGCATAGTATTTTCAGAAGTTGATTTAACAAAAATACTTAGAACCATATCGTGATCGTATGGATATAAGTCATTAAATAATATGCCTTTTGAATCATCGCAACATAGTTCAATTTCTGGTAAAAACTTACTATTATGTAGTTTTATATAAATAATATCTTTGGGATCAACAGTTGTACCAATTGTTGTACCTGTATTTGAATCTACCTTACTTATAAATACATATGGCACATAATTAAAAGACTGTACCGCAATATCAGCAGATGTAGGATCATTTAATTGAAGGCTTAATTCTTTAAGTTTTATTTTAGCTTTTTCTATGACTGTTATCATTGAAATGAATTTATTATTTGAATTTTATTATCTTTTGTCACTTTAACTTGTTGTAAATTAGAAGGTTTTACTGTAGGTGGTAAATTTTGATCAGATGTGCCAAAATTTAAATTATTTTGATTTTGATTTGATTTAATTAAATTTTGTCTGGCAACATTTTTTAGATTTTGTAAATCATCTATTGTATATAATTTTTGCAAGTTATCAACTTGACAAAAGTAAATATATTGACCCTCTTTAACTGAATATGGACTAATTATATCATTTAATACCATTAGTTCTTCAATATAACTTGATGATCCATAAATATAATCTGATATTCTATCTAATCTCATTTCAAATTCTCTTGGAACAATATATATTTGAAGAGTCATATTTTTAGAATTATTGACTACATTTTTTTGAAATAAATCGAAAAGATTATCCTGATTAGGGTCTCTTTTTATTTTATTATTTGCTGTATTATCAAAGGATAGTATTTCCATCTTTTATATTATTTTTTAAAATCCTCTAGCCATTTGTCTTTGAATATATGAACTATTATTTGAGTTTGCAATATGTCTAGCAGCATATGCTGCTGTTTCTGCTGGACTAAATGTTGTATCTGCTGTTGTTGTTGCATTTTGTGCCGCATTTTTATTCCCCATAAGTTGTGCACTTTGATTAGAAAAAACCGAACCACCTTTAGGCTCCATTGATTGAATATTTTCTGAAGCTTTTTTATTTACCTCTGGTATTGAATTTACTGTTTCTGTGCCAGGAGGAGGTGTATTATAAGTTCTTCTAAATGTATTATTAAACATTCTCATTAATTCTTGTTTACCTAAAGGTCTTGAAAATCTACAACCAAATGTAGCTTTTAATCTTTGTGGTTGATCATTAAATCCCATTTCATTACTAGTTTCTATGCTACAAGTACTTACAATTATATGATTTGATGCAAACCAAGGTGAATATGGATTACCTAAAGTTAAATACCAAGGTGTTGAACTTATTTTACCACCAACCATTAATTCTAAAGATCCTCTTAATTTAAATCTGTTTATAGATAGTGTGCTTGTTAAAATAGATTGTAAAAATGGTGCAATAAAATCTATTGCACCATCAATTTTCTGTTTTGCTCCATTAAAAACAGATTCTGTTTTAGAACTTGTGCCATCTTGATAAAATTTGTCTAATGCGGCTTGTTTTGATTCTTTTTCTTCAGGTTTAGCATTTTCTACTTCTTTTTTTAATCTAGTTTCTTCTGCAGTTCTATCTTTATTTGACTGTTCTGTTTTAGCAGAATCATTTTTTGCTTTTTCCAAATTTTCCTTCATTTTTTGATAAGTGTCCGTAAAGAATTTTGTTATTACTTCCCAAAATCCAACTAAGATTTTAGCTACCATATCCCACCATGCATTCAGATTATTACCTTTACCACTTGATGCATCTCTGGCACTTTTTATTATAGGTGAATTGTCGCCCCAATAAAATACCATATTTGATGTTCCCATTGTCATAAGATTATCCATTATATCTAACATTGCTGAGCCAGGATCAACATCTCCCAATAATTTTTGTTCATAATTTGTTTCTAATTCAAAAGTAAAATCTGAAGTAAGGTTCTGACTTTCTGGATCTCTCCATGGACCTTGAAGTAAAAGATTAGGATTTCCAACTGGTATATTATTAAGACCCCAAGAATTAGATGTTGTTGCGCCATTTGCGCCTTTATCGGTATTTGTTAAACTATTAGAAGTTGGATGTAAAAATGCATTTGGATCAAAATTTTCATATGTTTCATCTGTAGTTTCATCCACTCCACTTTTATCTAATAAGTGTGCTCTATTATAAAGTTCAAATAACATACCTTGTGCAAAATCTGGTATTGGAACTAATGCTGTGCCTTCTGCTCCACCCATAGCTTTTTTAATAATATCATTTAATACTTGATCAAATCTTCTATCAATTGTTGTCCAAGTTTCACTAAAATTAATTTTACCAAAGTTATCAGTAGGTTTAATCCAACCAATTACAGTTGAAATTGGCTCAATTTTCATTTCATTTAAGTCTTCTAACACGAAACAACCTTCTGGAAATCTTCTGAGAATAGCCATTCTGTTTATTGGGTAAACTCCTAATTCTCTTAGATATGCTAAATCTGCAGCGTTTATTCTTAACCCTGCGCCAGGATTTCCTTGAACTTTATCAAAATCCCTTATAAGCTGTATATATGGATTAATTGATATATTTTCATTTTTATAAACTGTTGTGTTAAGATATGATTTTATTTTATTTGTTCCTGAACCAGATCCATCTTTTGTTTTATATACAACATATTTAGAATTATCAAAAATGTTACGTTTGTTGTCAAAATTATCTAGTTGAGAATTTACATCTTCTCTATTAGTAATATTACTAAATAAAAAATCCATTTCAGAATAATGTGCCATATTTAATTTATATAGTTTTACTTTATATATAAAAAAAATATTCCTCTGAAATAGAATTTTAGTAGTCTCTAATTATTTGAATGGCATCAAATAGTGATATATTAGATAGAAGATTTTCATACATTTTTTGATTGTCTTTGAAATCTTCAAAAAAGAAGAGTAGATTGAAATTAATTTTACCAATTAAATTTTCTTTAATTTGAAAAATATCATCAATTTCTAATGTATTTATTTTATTTAAGTTTGGTATATAGTACACGTCTTTATTTTTCCTAATTGTTTGAGTTATTTTCGTATAAATTATAAGATTGAAATATTCTCGCCATTCAGTCACATCTTCTAGACCATGATCATCTAATTGCTGTTTTATATCTATAATTGTCTTATTTCGTACCTTGTTTATCTTAATATATTTGTCCAATTTTTTTCTATTTTTAACGAAAACTATGTAAAATTCCATATTTTAGATTGTATTTTGGAATTATATATATTTTCAATTGGGTTCTAAATTTATTATATAAACTTTTTATTATAACTTTAAACTAATTTTTAATTAGGTACTATAATAACTTAGAATTTTAAAAAATAATACTAAAATTATGGAATTTGAAGTAGAAGTAAAAGTAGTAGAAGAACCAATTATTAGTGATATAATAATGCCAGAGGAAAAACCTGATGAATTTATAGAATTTGATGAAGAACTGATCAAAGAGTTAGGTTATAAATCTTTAAGATATAGTATAAAAACATTTGATCACAGATTGATTTTGACTTCTGTAGATGACGAAGATATAGTTGTACCTAATGAATTGGTGGAAGATAAGTTGAAAGAATTATTGAATATACTACATAGTAAAAAATAATTATTAAAAAACGTATTCTTGATTGTGTTGTTGATAGTAGAAAAAATATAGAATTGTCATTTATATCACCTGACGATTGGGATGACAGGTTAAACAGAATGAAATGTTTAAGAGAAAAATATAAAGATATAATACCTGTTGATATTATAATAATGGAACAATGTGAAAATTATTTAGATTTAATTGAAAGTGAGAATTATGAAATGTGTAATAAATATATTTTTATATAACTCACACTCATTTGTGAAAGTGTTGAATTAAAAAAAATTAAAATTATGTTAGAAAGATTAAAAAAATTAAATTATGTATCAGTTAAAGAAACTGATAATTTAGAAAAATTATCTATGTTAGTTGTTGAAGAAGATAATAATGTATATTCTAAAACTGTATCAGCGGACATTTTTGAAATTGATAATTTGGAAAATATCCCTGAATTTATTGAAAAGTCTTTTGTTCAAAAAGTTGAAAGTCTTATTAAGCACAAAAAAACAATAGAGTATAAAGATATTAAAGAATCAATCAATCAATGTTTTGATGAATTGAAGCCTTTAAATGAAAAATTTCACAATGAGGATAAATTTATTATAACTTCTAAAAATATAGAAATTAAAAATTTACAAAATATTTCAGTTATTGTGTCTGAGTATTTAGATAATAAGATTATAATTGGTTATAAAACACAAGTAGATCAACCAGGAATAATTGTAATAACAAATGAAAATGGATTAAGTGATAAAAATAATATACAAATAGCAATAATTGATATTGGATTTTATCCTGAAAAAGCATACTATATACTAAAAATAAAATGAAAATAGAATGAAAATAGGGGATAAAATACTTGTATAGAATTTGATGGTATCCAACATTATGAATCTGTTAAATGGTTTGGTGGTGAAGAAACATTAAAAAATATAAAAATACGTGATAAAATAAAAACTGAATATTGTATAAATAATAATATTCAGTTAATTAGAATAAAATATGATGATAATTTAGAGGATAAACTGACTAAATTATTATTGAAAAATTAAACAAAAATAAAACAAAAATAAAACAAAAATTATGGAATTTGAAGTAGAAGTAAAAGTAATAGAAGAGCCGATTATTAGTGAAATAATACTACCAGAGGAGCATCCTGATGTGATTATTGATTTTGATAATGAAATGTCTAAAGAATTAGGTTATAAATCTTTTAGATATAATGTAAATATATCTAATTATAGATTAATTTTTACAACGATTAATGACGAAGAAATAGTTGTGCCTAATGAACTTGTTGAAATAAAATTAAAAGAAGTTTTAGATATATTACATAGTAAGATGTAGAATTTTTATTAGATGTAATTATATAAATACACTTGTGTGGATTTTTTATTTTAAAAAAAAACTTTTAATAATAATTTAATTATAATAACTTAGAACAAATCTAAATAAAAATAATTAAACTAATATGGCAAAGACAACAAAACCATCACAAAAAAAATCAAATGATTTTGATTTCTCAAAAATATCTACACTTATAGAGAATATTTCAAAGAAAGATATAATTTCAATTGAAGATTTTGAGAAAGAAAAAACATTTATTTCAACAGGCATTCATATCGTAGATGCACTTTTATCAAAAAGTATTTTAAAAGGTGGAATACCTAATAACAAAATCACAATTATCGCTGGTCCAAAACAAACTGGTAAATCATTTATCTCTTTAAATATAGCAAGAAATGCACAAAAGATGGGGTATAATATTGTATGGATTGATACAGAATATTCTATTGAAAAAGCTGATTTTGATATGTATGGTATTGATACTTCAGACGCTAACAAATTTATGTTGATTAGAACTAATATCGTTGAGAAGATAAAAATGTTTATGATGTCGTTTTTAGATGCTTTGCAAAAATTAAAAGACACAGGAGTTGATGTGTCAAAAACTATATTCTTCTTAGATTCCATTGGTATGTTATCCAGTGAAAAGGAAAAAGAAGATACACTCAAATTGAATGTCAAACAAGATATGACACGTGCAAAACAAATCAAATCTCTTGTTAGACTTATTACAAATGATTTAGGATATTTGAATATTCCATTAGTAGCAACAAACCACGTTTATTTATGTTTAACTGCTGGACATAAAGTAATAAAGGCTGATGGTAATTCAGAATTAATAGAGAATTTAATGATAGGTGATTCTATACAAACATTAGAAGGAAATAAAACTATTGTAAAAACTGTTGAATATCCTAAAAGTCCAATAATTCAAATAACATTGGAAACTGGTGAGAAAATTAAATGCACTCCACAACATAGATTTTTAGTAAAACCTGATTGGGTTAGCGACGAAAATAATGATTGTTGGAAAAAGGCGGAAGATTTAACTGATAAAGATATAATTTTAGCGGTTGATGAAACTATTAAATAAACTTTATTAGTGGAAATAAACGAGTTTTTTATTTTTATATATAGAATAAAAAAAGATTATGGAATTAATAGAAAAAATTAAAAATAGTAAAAGTATGTCTGGCATCATTAGAATGATTAATGGTGATGATAAATTAAATGATATTGTTATAGATAGAACAAAGTATTTAAATGATGCTTCTATACATGAAAGGTTATTTAATATAAAAAATGATTTTTTTGATAATACTGTTTGTTCCATATGTAATGTAAGTTTTTTAGAATGGAATGTTAAATATAATAAATATAAAAATACTTGTTCTCATAAAGAATGTAAAACAAAATTTTTGATGATAAATAAAGATCCAGAGTCAGAAAAATTAAGAAGAGAAAAAATAAGCGAAACACAAAAAAATAAAACTGAAGAAGAAAAACAAATAATTTTAGACAAGATTAAAAAAACAAATATTAAAAAATTTGGTAAAGATTCTTATGCAAAAACACAAAAATTTAAAAATGATATGATTGATAAATATGGATATATTAGTGCATTTGAATTGAAAGAAACCCATGATAAGTCAAAATTAACTTTACTTAAAAAATATAATTGTGATCACAATTCTAAGATAGATGAAGTGAAAAATAATAAAAAAATTACATATTTAAATAATTATGGTGTTGATAACCCCACAAAATCTATAGTTGTAAAAGATAAAATTATAAAAACAAATAATGAAAAGTATGGTGGCAACTCACCTATGAATAATGATGAAGTGAAAGAAAAAGCAAGAGAAACATATCAATCAAATTATATTGATAATGAATTAAAAATGAATGAGTTGGTTTCCAGAAGAGAAGATACGATGTTTAAAAAGTATGGTGTTAATTATTGGATACAAGATAGTAAAAACTTAGATAAATTAGTTAAAAAAACAACTTATAAAAAATATCTTATACATGATAAAGAATATTTTTTGCAAGGATATGAAGATTGTGTTCTATTTGATATTTTATTAAAAAAGTATGATATTAATGATATTTGTATTTTTAATGATGATATAGAAAAATACACAGGTAAAATATATTATAGAGTTGAAAATAAAAAACACAAATATTATCCAGATTTTTATATAATAAGTGAGAATAAAATATATGAAGTTAAATCTGAATATACGTATAATTCAGATATTATTATAAATACTCTAAAAAAAGATGCTTGCATTAATAACGGAATAGATTTTGAGTTTATTATATTGTCTAAAAAAGAATATAATAAATGGAAAAATAATAAAAATAATAAAAATATATGAAAAATTTTAAAGAAATTAGAGTATCTAAAGTAGAATATTTAGATGAATTAGAAACTACATATGATATTCAAGTAGAAGGTGTGCATCATTATATATTAGAAGGTGGTATAGTTTCGCATAATACTCAAGACATGTTTCCACAAACTATTATGTCTGGTGGTGAAGGTTTATATTATGCTGCTAGTGTTATTTTATTATTGAGTGACGCAAAATTAAAAACTGGTGAAGAAGATGAAATGGATCTTGGTAGATCAGGTTCAATTATCACCGCTCGTTCAGCAAAAAATAGATTGGCAAAACCAAAGAAAGTTAAATTTGAAATTGATCATAGTAAAGGTATTAACCCTTATAAGGGATTAGATTTATTCTGCACTTTTGAAAATTTCCCTAAAATTGGTGTTGCTCAGGTTAAGAAAGAAGTTGACAAAGAGACTGGAGAAATTACATACAAACCTTCTAATCGTTGGTATGTTAGACATTTAGATAAAACATTATCAGCAAACCAAATTTTTAATAGAAAAGTTTTTAATCCAGAAGTATTAAAGGCTATGGAACCAATAATTTATGATTATTTCAAATATCCATCATATGATGAGTGTCTTAGGGAATTGGAAGATATTGACGAGAGATTAAATGAAATTGAAGATAAGGATATGTTATCTTCAGAAGAATTTAATCTTGAAGATGACGCAAATCTCTTCAATTAAGTTTGAAATTCGAACTTTTCCAAAAAATAATATAATACTCATATGTCGGAAGCGATGAATACGAATATGGAAAAGCATTTCTTTATCTATATTTTAGATACACCAGATCAATTTTCCAAAGTAGAACCTTACTTTTTTAATAATTCAGATATACAGTTTGTTTATACTGTAATCAGAGAAGAATATTTAAGAAGTGAGAGTCATATTGTACCAAGTACACAACAAATAGTAGCAATGGTCAAATTAGCTGATCAAGAAAATAAAATAAGTAGTGCAGTTTTAAAAATACTACTTCAATCAGATAACGGTGATATAAGTCAAGAATGGTTGTTACCAAGATTTAAAGCTTGGAAAATTGAGAAACAATTAAATGGTGATATGTTAAAAACCATTGATATGGTTCGAAATATTAAAGGCGAAATAAACTATGATACCGTGGTTGAAGTTGCTCAAAAAATAAAAGGAATTTTTGGTAATGTAATGATGGTTGATGATGATGACAGTGATTTAGGAGATGACTTTGACGATCCAGAATCACATAAACAGTTAATCAGTAAAAACAGCATTCACACAGGCTGGCCTTGTATAGATTCAATATTAGGTGGTGGCTGGAGTAAATGCACATTAAATGTTATTATGGGTGAAACTAACGTTGGTAAATCAATGTGGTTACACAATATTGCTACAAATGCAGCAAATGCTGGAGCTAATGTGTTAGTTATTACATTAGAAATGGCAACAAGAAAAGTAATGAAAAGATTGGGTTCTATGAGACTTAAAATTAATTCAGATGAATATGATGAAAAGTCAAAAGATGCAGTCTTTATGAAACAAAGATTAAATAATTTAAAATCTCAGGGATTTGGTGGCGGAGGATTGTTCGATTCTCAACCAGGCAAGATTTTTGTTAAAAAATACAATACAAGTGATTGTACTGTAACTGATATAGATAACTATATCAAAAAATTTGAAGAAGTTAAAAGGCTTAAAGTAGGAATGGTAATTGTGGATTATATAAATATTATGTCCATTGAAAAAGGCTTTGATATCACTAATATGCTTTACTTAAAGGGAAAACACTTAGCAGAAGGCTTAAGAAGAATTGGAGATAAATATGAATGTGCAGTTGTTACTGCAACACAAACTGATAAAGCAGTTTGGGGAGCATCTGATATTAAATTGGGTGATATTCCTGAAAGTAAGGCTATTGCAGATACAGCAGACTCGGTTTGGGGTATTATTAGAAATCCAGAAATGAAACGTAATAATATCTATAGATTAAAAATATTAAAATTAAGAGATGGTGAACACCATGAAGAACAAGTTAGATTTGATTTTAATACTAAATTTTTAACTATGGAAAACGATCAATTGGTTGGTGCTAAATAATATCTAAAAATAATATTATGTATGACACAAAGGAAGAATTTAGATTTAGATGATGATTTAGAAAATAATTTAGATGAGGAATTAGGTGCAGACTTTATTGATGATGTTATTATAGATGAAGAATTTGGTAACGGAGATATTGTAGAATCTATTGAGTCTGATGAAGATATAGATGATGATTCTGAAGAAGATGTGATGTTTAAGTTTAATACAAATAATCATAAACTTGAAGGAAAACACTCATTAACAAGAGATACAATATTTAAAGGTAAACTTGATGACAATTCTGAACAATCCGATTATTTTAGTGGTAATCAGGAAGAATCTTATAGTTATGATGGATTACCAATAGAAGTTGGCTCTAATTATGAATTTGAAAGTAAATATCATGAAGAATATGTTGGTAGACTTAATTTATCAAGAGATGTTTATGATTTATTAAACGAAAAAACAGAGTTGGATTTTTCTTCAAATAGAAGAAAACCCAATAAACAAGCATTTAACGACTATTATAAGATGTTGTTGGATAATATTGGCAAAGAATATACTAAATCAGAAATCTTTGTCGAATTATCTTATTATTTTACAGATAACATATTCAATATGTTTAAGTTATTAGATAAAGAATATGCAACACAAATTATAGTAGAGCTAAAACAAAGTGGATATTTGAGTCATCTCAGTAATATCAACTTCATATAAAAAATAAAAGAAATAACATGGCTTTTTTTAAGAGAGACGAAGCATACTACGCATCATTAAAATATTTTAAGGGAGATACTTTAGCATCTGATGTATGGGTTAATAAATATGCGTTAAAAGACACAAAAAGTGGCGAGACTGTTTATTACGAACGTACGCCAGATGATATGCATTGGAGACTTGCAAGAGAAATACATAGGATAGAAGCTAAATACCAAAATCCTTTATCAGAACAATTTTTATTTGATTTGATGAAAGATTTTAAGTATATAATTCCACAAGGCTCTCCAATGTCAGGTATTGGAAATAATAGACAAGTTGTATCATTATCAAATTGTTTTGTTATAGGTAATCCTTCTGATTCATATGGTTCAATTATGCAAGTTGATGAAGAACAAATTCAACTTATGAAACGTAGAGGTGGTGTTGGACATGACCTTTCTCATATTAGACCTGCTGGAATGCCAGTTAAAAATTCAGCATTAACTTCAACAGGACTTGTACCTTTTATGAATAGATATTCTAATTCTACAAATGAAGTGGCTCAAGGTGGTAGGCGAGGCGCATTAATGTTAACTTGTTTTTCGCCTGATACATTTGTTCTTACAGATTATGGATGGGATCAAATAAAGAATGTTATAAATAAAATAAAATCTGGAATTGAAATTAAATCTTGGACACATGATGGGTTTAAGAATATTTTAGATATTCAAGAATTTAAAAATAGAGATGTTTATGAAATAGAATGTGAAAATGATAAGATCATAATTGTTACTCCAGATCATGAATTTGTTGTAAGAAATATGAATTCAGGTGAGGAATATTTGAAGGCTATAATTGACGTAGATGTATTAATAGAAGAATTAATATTTTATTTTTAATTTTATTTTCATTTTTCCAGTTTTTTTATTTTATATATACAAATAAAACATCCAGATGAAAATAAAATTATTAAAAATTGAGGAGGACAGAAGAAGAATATTGTATAAAATAGATCAAGAAGAGTACATCATTAATGGTAAGATATTTAAAGTAAAAAAAAGCACTGCTAATCTTAGTAGTTATTTAAATTCTATTGATAGTTCATTAATTAAAATTTTAAATTTATCAGTAGATTGTAAATGTAAAAATTGTTTAGAGTATATTACTAGAAATAGATTTGAAAGAAATGTTTTTATTGCATATAAATTTTGCAATGAGTGTGATAAAAGAAATGTTTTGAATAAATATAATATTGTTAAGTGTATATGTTGTAATAAAGAAATTTTATATAAAGATATTAAATATTCTACTTGTGGAAATAAAAAATGTTTAGAAGAATATAGAAATATTATAAATAATAAAATAAAAGAAACACATTGGACTTTAAATGATCACAAAAATGATATAACGATTAAAAAATCTATAAAAAGAAAAGAAAATGATATTAAATTTTGTAGAAAATATGTGGCTTGGAATAAAGATAAAACTGGAATATATTCTAAAGAGACAATTGAAAAATTAAGAAATGCTGCCATTAATCAAATGAAAAATGGTAAAATTAAAAAAACAGGAATTGAGACAATTTTTGAAGAATTATTAAAATCTAATAATATTGATTATACATACTCGTTTATATATGAAAATAGGCAATTTGATTTTATTATAAAAGATTATAATATTGTTGTTGAAATTCAGGGGGATTACTGGCATTCTAATCCTAAATTTTGGGATGTTTATGATAATGATAAAACAAAAAAGAAATTGTATGAGACTCAGATAATGAAAATAAAAGATGATGTAATTAAAAAGAATATTATAGAAAGATCAAAATATGATTTTGTTTCATTTTGGGAATATGATATTCATAATAATATTTCAGAAGTTGAAAAAACTTTATTTGAATTAATTAATAAAAATAAAATTAAAAATGGAAAAAACTTATAGTAAAATACGTAAAATAACAAAAAAAGGTAAAAGTGATGTATATGATTTTACGGTGGAAGACACACATAGAATATTGGCAAATAATTTTTATACTTCAAATTGCTCCGTAAAACATCCAGATTCTGAAAGTTTTATTGATGCAAAATTAGAAGATGGTAAAGTAACTGGTGCAAATATTTCAGTTAAAATTGCAGATGACTTTATGGAAGCCGCATTAAATGCTAAAATGTACACACAATTATTTCCAATAGATTCAAAAAATCCTATTCATACTAAAGAAATTGATGCTCAAAAATTGTGGAAGAAAATTATTCATAATGCCTGGAAATCTGCGGAGCCAGGTGTTTTATTTTGGGATACAGTAATGAGAGAATCTGTGCCAGATTGTTATCAAGATTATGGCTTTACAACAATTTCAACAAATCCTTGCATTATTGGTGATTCTTTAATTGCTGTTGCTGATGGTAGAAATGCAGTTTCTATAAGACAATTAACAGAAGAAGGTAAAGATATTCCAGTATATAGTACAAATAGTGAAGGTAAAATTGAAATAAAATGGGGTAGAAATCCTAGATTGACTGGAAAAAATAAAGAAGTATGGAAATTAACTTTAGATGATGATTCTGTTTTTGTCGCAACCCCAGATCATAGAGTTTATTTGAATAATAATACATATAAAGAATTAAAAGATTTGTTACCAGGTGAATCAATATCATCTTTTTATTCTTTTAATTCTAATAAGGGATATAGACAAATTGCACAAACTGGTGATAAAATGATCGGAGGTAGATATAGAAATAGAAGACAGTATAGACTTATTCATGAGTTTCATAAAGGTAAAGACATTGATTATAAATTGTTTAATATACATCATAAAGATTTCGATAATCAAAATGATATGATAGATAATTTAGAATTGATGACGAGAGATGATCATAAATTTTTACATTCTGGAAGAATTAAAGGTAAAAATAATCCATATTTTAGAATGACTGATGAATGGAAAGCTAATTTTGCTTCACATCCAGGAGAAAAGAATTCTAAATATATTAATGTTTCTAATGATGAAATGATAATTCATGGTAGAGAATTATTTAAACAGGAAGGAAAATTTACAGCACGAGGATGGATTAAGTATTCAAAAGAACATAATTTGCCACAATCATTATGGAACGAATTTAGATTTAAGACATTTGCAGATTTTAAAAACCAAGTAGTAAATAATCATAAAGTTGTGAGTGTTGAATTTTTTGGATATGATGATGTATATAATATTACAGTTGATGATAATCACAATTATAATGTTATTACAAAAACTGAGGATGATAGATATATAACATCAGGTGGAATTTGCGTAAAAAATTGTGGAGAAATAACTCTTTGTCCTTATGATTCTTGTAGATTATTGGCTATAAACCTTTATAGTTTTGTAGATGAACCTTTTACAAAAAATGCAAAATTTAATTGGGATAAATTCAAGGAATATGTTGTTTATGCTGAAAGGATTATGGATGATATTATTGATCTTGAGATAGAAAAAATTAATATGATCTTGGATAAAATTGCATCAGATCCAGAAAATGAAGAAACTAAAAGAGTTGAAAGAGAAACTTGGATTAAGATTATGAATATGACTTTAAATGGTCGTAGAACTGGTTTGGGTGTAACTGCTGAAGGTGATATGTTAGCTGCTCTTGGCTTAAGATATGGTACACCAGATGCAACAGATTTTTCAACAGAAGTTCATAAAGTATTGGCGATAAATGCTTATAAATCATCTGCAATTATGGCAAAAGAACGTGGCTCATTCCCTATTTATGATTATGAAAGAGAAGTTAGTAATCCTTTTGTTCAAAGATTAAAAGATGCTGATCCAGAATTAGATATGATGTTAAAACAATATGGTAGAAGAAATATTGCACTTTTGACTATTGCACCAACAGGAACAGTTTCACTAATGACACAAACAACTTCAGGTATCGAACCTGCATACTTGGTTTCTTATAGAAGAAGAAGAAAGATTAATCCTACTGATAAAGGTGGTAGAGTTGATTTTATAGATGCAGAAGGTGTAAAATGGGAAGAATATAATGTCTTTCATCATAAGTTTGAAGTTTGGTTAGAGGTTAACGGTTATAATATTGATGAAGTAAAAGCAATGAAAGATTCTGAATTAAAATTAATTATTGAAAAATCTCCATACTATAAAGCAACTTCTAATGATGTTGACTGGGTTGAAAAGGTTAGAATGCAAGGTATGATTCAAAAATATGTTGACCATTCTATTTCAGTAACAGTTAACTTGCCTAATAATGTAACTGAAGAAATTGTTTCTAAAGTATATGAAATGGGCTGGAAGTCTGGATGTAAAGGTATGACAGTTTATCGTGATGGTTCTCGTCAAGGAGTTATTATGTCAAATGAAGGAACAACTCAAAATGTTGTTAAAGAAGTACAAGAGAACAACGCAAAACCAAGACCAAAAAGACTTGAATGTGAAGTTGTTAGATTTACTAATAATAAAGAAAAATGGGTTGGTGTTCTTGGATTGATGGTTGATGAAAAAGGTCAAAAATATCCTTATGAGATATTCACTGGATTACTTGATGAATTTTATATTCCTCCTAGTATTGAAAAAGGTGAAATTATTAAGCATAAAGAAGATGGTGAAAAAAGTAGATATGATTTTGTTTACAAGGACAAAGATGGTTATAATGTTACAATGGAAGGCTTAAATAGAGCTTTTAACAGAGAATTTTGGAACACAAGTAAACTATTGTCAGCATTTTTAAGACATAGAATACACCTTCCTAGTGTGATTAATCTTATTGATAGTTTACAAATGAATTTAGATAATGAAGCAGCTTTTGGTACTTGGAAATCTGGTGTGAAAAGAATTATTAAGAAATATATAAATTCTATCGTTGTTGGCGAATCTTGTCCAGAATGTGGAGCTACAGGACATGATTTAGTGTATGAAAATGGCTGTAAGACTTGTAAGGCGTGCGGTTGGGCGAAATGTTCAGATTAATTAAAAATAAACCACATATTTCACATTTAAGACAACCATATTTTTATATATAGAATATGAGAAAAAAATGTGAAATATGTGGTTTAGATTTTTCATATACAACAGGAAAATTTACAATTCATTTAAATGAAGAACATAATATCTCTTTAAGAGATTATATTATTCAATATGAGTTAAGTGGACAAACACCAAAATGTAAATGTGGCTATTGTGATGATGATGCACCTTTTTTTAGAGGTAAATTTCTTGATAGAATTGGTAAACATCAAAAATATGAATGGTTGAAATATCAGTATATTAAAAAATATGGTACACCAAAATGTGAAGTGTGCGGTGATGATGTTAAATGGAATAGAGATGTCCCGAATAGATATTGTTCACCAAAATGTTTTCCAAATAGATGGAACCAAGAAAAAATAGATATTACTGTTAAAGAAAGATATAATGTAAATAATGTTTCTTTTTTAGATGATGTTAAAAATAAAATATCTAATAGTAATAAAGAAAATTATAAATATAATAAAAAAGAAATAGTAGAAAAATTTTCTACTACTTGTTTGGATAGATTTGGTGTTGATTTTCCAGTTAAATCTTCTGATGTTCAAGATAAAATGAAAATAACATATTTTAAAAATTTAGGAGTTGATCATCCGTCTAAATTATTAATAAATAGACAGAATTCAAGTAAAAGAATGATAAAGAATAATTATGAATTTAATTTCACTAATTGTTATAATATCAAAAGATATAAAGAAACTGAATTGTATTATCAAAGTTTATATGAATATCATTTTTTAGAATATTGTGAAAAAAAGAATATTATTGATAGAGTTAAAAATGGAAATATTTATAATTTTTTACCAGAAGAATCTGATTATGGATTTAGAACTATTACAGATTTTTGTATAGATGATATTGAGATAGAAATAAAATCAACATATATTTTAGAAAAACAAGGTGGTGATTTTGTTATAGATATAAAAAGAAGAGCTGTTGAAAGTACAGGTAAAAAATACTTATTAATTCTGGATAAAAAATATTCAGAATTTGAAAAATTAATTAACAATAATGAATGATATTTATGAATATAAAGGAAACCAATATAGAATATTTGCAGAATCTAAAATGAAAGTTGATGGTGTGTGGATAAAGTGTATTATTTATCAAACTCTTTATTATAATGAAGATGGTTGGATATGGGTTAGAAATAGTGAAGAGTTTTTTAAACTATTTAAAAGAGTTGAAGAGAAATGATGGAAATAAACTTTGTTACTAGATTTAAGGAAGATTATATATTTTTAGATATTGTTGGTCTTTCTGGTGATACAAGAGAATTTTTTGTAGAATATATTGATTTGAACACTAATGAAGTTATATATTCAGATATGCTTAAAATAAACTACTGGTCAAAAATAAATTCTAATCCATCTATGAATATTTTGATTAGAGTTACATCAGAAAATCAAATAGTTTTTGAAAGAAGACAAGATCAGAAATTTAATAGAGTCTATATTAAAATTGGCTCAAATTCTTTGGGTGATAATATAGCTTGGATGTCTTGTATTGAAGAGTATAAAAAATTAAATAATGTAGATGTCGTTGTTTATTCAAATCATAGGCATTTATTTGATAAGGCATATCCAGATTTTATTTTTACTGATATAGTAAATCCAGATTATATTAATGATGTTGATAAGAAAATTAAAATTGATTATGGTCCAGAATTATATAGAATAAATAATATTCCAGCATCAGATCAATGGTTTATAGATACTGAGAAATATGATAATAATTTGGATTATTTTGATTATAGAAAATACGCTTTACAATCAATAGCAAATATAACTTTAAATATTCCTGATATAGAATATGTTTCAAAGATAAATATACCAGAAGATAATGGTCCAAAAGTTAAAGGTAAATATGTTGTTGTTGCAATTCAATCTACATCTCAACTTAAATATTGGAATAATCCATTTGGTTGGGAAAGAGTTTTTGATTTTTTAGGAAGAAATGGCTACAAAATTGTTTTAATTGATAAGAATAAAAATTTTGGTGTACTTGGAAGTTTTAACCAAGCACCAAAATCTAAATATGTCATAGACAAAACTGGGAATTTTCCATTATCTGAAAGGATTACTGATATTAAGTATGCTGATATGATGATTACAATTAGTTCAGGCTTAGCTTGGGTTTCATGGGCTGTTGGTACTCCAGTAGTTATGATTAGTGGCTTTACAAAACCTTTTTTGGAGTTTAAATCTAATTGTGTCAGAATACATAATCCTAATGTTTGTAATGGTTGCTGGAATGATCCATTAATAACTTATGATGCAGCTAATTGGTTATTTTGTCCAAGAAAACAAGATTTTATATGTTCTAAAGCTATACAACCAAAAGATGTTATTGATGGATTTAGAAAATTAATGAAATAAAAAAAAGTCTAACTTGTTAGTTAGACTTTATTTTATTACTTCTTATCATCATCATCAACGTGTTTGAAGATGGCATCACGGAATTTGTTAAATGCTTTAGATGCAAGGAATTTTTCAGCCATTTTATTTTCTTTGCCGTCCTCAGCCAAATTGTATTCAGTATCAAGTACGTGAAGTAGGTAACCTACAATTTCATCATCTGAAATAGTTCCAAGGAACTTTGTAAGGTTTTCAACTTGTTTGATTTTAAGTTGAGCAATTCTACGTTCTTTCATATTTGCAAGAAGTTCTGATTTCTTGTCTCTGTTGAAAGTTTTAACATCACTTTCAATTTCATCATACCTATCAAGTACATCATCCAATGTAATTTTCAAAGTATCTTCACAGTAACGAATAAATCTAACATTAGAAGAACCAACATAACCATGACCAATTTCTTTAATGTCATTGATCCAAGTTCTAACATTAGGGAACTTTTTGAATAGTTTTGGTTGACCTGTGTATTCATCCATAACCTCTCTAATTACATCTACACCATTTTCTTTAATCATATCCTTCTTAGTTACCCATTCACCAAAGTTTTCAAAGATATAATCAGATAGGAATGTCCAAGAACGAGGAGTTGCATAAGCTTTACTTGTTCTGTTTGTAGTATTACGTTCATCTGGTTTCTTGTAATAGTGCTCAGTGTGAGTTTTCAAGAATTGAACAATAACAGGGCAAACGTTTTCGTTTGCATATCTTTCAACCCATTCAGGAAATGGAAGAGTATGTTCAATGTGAATCAAACGGTTGTTAAGAGCCTGGTCAAATTCTTCTACATCAGTACCATCTTCTTCACCAAGGTTACCTGATGCACACATCATGACATTATCATTGAATTTGAAGAATGCACCAATTTCTCTTTCAAGAAGCATCTGAAGAGCGGCATTACGAACTGACAATGTTGAACGGTTTAACTCTTCAAAGTGAATAATAGTTGGCTTAGTGTTAGCCATGTAAGCCCATTTAGGTGCTACGTGGGATAACATTTTTTGCATTTTGCCATTAACTTCTTCTTCGCCAATGGTTGGGAACAAACCAACGTCAGTTTCGTCTACCATTGAAAGACGAATGTCAAAATATTGACAACCCATTTGTTTTGCAACTGACCTCATAATTGCAGATTTTGCATATCCTGGAGGTGAAGAGATATAAAGAACACCACTTTTAGCGTTCATCATTTTGTAATACTTCTTCTCACGGTCAGAAAGATTTTCAAACCCAGTAGGAAATTTACTTGCTGGTTCAAAATTGATTCCTTTTGGAAGATTTAGATTCGTTTTAGCCATAATTTTTATTTAATTTTATTTTTACTTCTTTATTAGATTATAAATATACACCTACTTTTTGATATAAAAAAATTGTATAGATAATTTTAATTAAAATTATCTAACATATTTGGAACATAAACAAATCCTTCTTGTTCCATACTTTTAATGATATCCTCTTTTGTTTTTGATTCAGAATCATTAACTTCCCACATTGCTTCCATCATTTCAGAATCACCAAATATTCCTGCTCTGTTAAGAGCATCAATAACATTTTGTGATAAACTGTGAGAACCTAATTGATCATCTAAATAAGTAGCACCATCTTCAAATAATGCAATAATTGATGGCATTTCTTCTTCTGGAGACACCATAACATCAAAACACCAGTCACTTGGATTTGTTTGTTTTTTCTTCATTTCTTCGTCGTTATTATTGTTAATATTAAAATCATCTTCACCATCAGAAAGGATTTGTCCAAATTCTAATTTTTCCTCTTTATCATTTGATTTTTCCTTGTTTATTTTATCCAAATATTCCTTTTCTCTTTTTTTCTTATTTTCTTTGAAAATTGGAACCAGATAATCAATAACATATTCAAACCTATCAGTTTCGTTTTTATATATCCATTCTGGAATTGATTTAGTGTCAATATCATATAATTGAGCTAAAACATCGTAATCAGAAAGTATTCTTGGGCATGTAATACTATCATCAATTTCAACAGCATCTTCAGTAATTAATTCTGTTTTTTCAAACCTTAATGTTGCAGTATATGATCTTTCATTATCAGTAAGATAAACATTCATTCTATCTTCTAGTAGTGAACAAAGTTCTATTTTACAAATGAATGGTTTATCATTAATTTTAATCCAAGATTCTTCGTTAATGAGACTCCCAACAATTTTTTCTAATTCAGATGTGAAATCAAAATCTCTCTTTTCGAATTCGATAACACCTTCAAAATATTCTTGTAATAATTTCACCAAATTATTATTGTATGCTAAAAGCATTTCTTCTCTTTTGTTCTTTGATTCTTGGTGTTGTTTAATGAAATCTTCCATCAATTCTTTTTGATGTAAATCATATTCTGCTTTTTTTGCTTCTGCATAAGCTTCTGGGTCTTTATTATATAATAAAGAATCTTGAACTTCTAAAATTCTATATTCTCCTTTTACAGTTTCAATAAAGTTAGAAAAATCTTGATCTTCTGAAATTTTATTATTGAGTTTTCTTTTTAATTCAGCAGTATCAAATTCTTTTGTCCAGAATATAGCAGGTGCAAATTTTTCAATTTCAACTGAACATTCTTTTATTAATTCTTGAACAATTGCAGTTGGTGAAAATTCTAATGTTTCCTGATCCAATGATTCTCCATTCTTCATTAAATATAGAAGATGTCCATTTGGATCTATAGTTCTAACAAGATGATAATTATAAGTTTCATCTTGTGAGAATAATTTAAGTAAATTTTGTCTTTTTCCCATTATTATTTTTTAATATGTGGTTTTTATTTATAATTCAAATATAAACATTATTTATAAATAAAAAAAATTGAAAATAATTATCTTTTTATATCTTTTTTTATCTTTTTGACCTTATATATTTTATATATAGTAATATGAGAAAGTTAAAAAATATGAAAATAGACGAAAACTTGCATACTGATTTGAAAAAATATGCAAAAGAAAATTCACTAAAATTAAATGATTGGGTTGAAAAAATTATTAAAAAAGAGTTTGAAAAAATAAAAGATAGAAATGATAATTGAAGAGTATGTTAATGTTGGTGTGAATTCTAGAAATAAAAATCATTTTATATCTTTAGGTTATAATGCTATTGTTGGTATAGATATGATGGTATTATCTATACATTTATGTAAAAATAGTAATTCTTTAATAAAAGCGAAATGTGCGGATTGTGGCTGTGAAACAAATATAAAAATGAGAACATATACAAAATCTTTAAAATCGCATGATTATTACTGTTGTAAAAAATGTTCAATAAATAAGAATATAAAAACAAATAAAGAAAAATATGGAGTTGAACATACATTTCAAAACAAAGAATTATTAGATAAACGAAAAGAAAATAATATAGATAAATATGGTGTTGATAGTGTTTTTAAGTTAAATGATGTTAAAGAAAAAATTAAGAAAACAAATTTAGAAAGATATGGATTTGAAAGTGCCAGTCAAAGCGATGCTGTCATTGAAAAAATGAAAAATACTAGAATAAAAATTGGCATACAATTGTCAGATAATTTACTTTCAGATTTTATTTTATATAAAAGAAATGTCAATAGAATTACTAATAGAAATAAAAAAGCACTATTATTAGAATGGAATGGTTTAGATTATTATGACAATGAGGATATAAGGAGTAATTTTATTTTACGTGGACAAGATCCAAATTATCCTTCTCTTGATCATAAAATTTCTATTTGGTATGGTTATCAAAAAGAAATATCACCTGAGATTATAGGTGATATTTCTAATTTGTGCTTTACAAAGAACTCTATAAATTCTACTAAGAATATAAAGATTGAATCCGAATTTAAATATTAATCTTGTTTATCAATATGCTCAATCTGCTTAATTTTACCATTATCAAATGCAATTGGACATTTACCATCTGTGGATAAAATCAAAGTTTTTGTTCTAATTCCTTGAAAATCTAACGAATCTGTACATCCGTCAGTTAAAATTACAGTGTTGAATATGCTTATTTTATTTTTTTTATCTGCAATAAATTTTAATGCTGGAGTTAAAGTTGTACCGCCAAGACCAAAAATTTTCATTTTTTCTAGTTCTTTTTTACAAGTAATTTTATATACTTTTTTTACTTCTGTGTCTATTTGAACTAAATTCATTTCAATATCGTTTTGGAAAATGTAGGATAATACTTTTTCGAAGCTACCTGACATCGAACCACTTGTGTCTAATATGACGTTAATTTCATTTTTATATTTCTTATTACCTTTAAGTCCTTCAATTCCTCTACGATTTGGACGAACAATGGTTTTTGATTTTTTAGAACCAAAAATATGACTACTCATAGTCCTTTTAATTTCTTTCAAATAGTCCCTTCTAGTTTTACGAAGTTTGTTAAGAATAGCTTCAACTTCACCAGATGATAAACCACGGTTTTTTAACTTGGTCATAATACCTTCAACAATTTCTCTTTTCAATTCTTGAGGTATGTCGTCTGGTAAGTGTGAATCAAGTGTATTCTGTTCTTCTCTTTCTTCACCTTCAAAAATAGTATCAAGTGAATAACATTCAGAATCATTTTTACCATATTTACCATATCTTGGTTTACCTGATGTGTCTTTGTCACCCTGACGAGATTGATTATTCTCATTCTCATGACCACAGTTAGGACACTTGTTACCTTGACCTTCACCATCACCATCTTCATCACTATCTTGGTCACCACCTTGACCACCTTTACCTTGTTTTTCTTTATTTTTTCCGTCTGAACCTGATTTTCCTCCACCTTGACCTTTACCGTCTTTTCCTTCTTTGTCACCTTTACCTTTGCCTTGACCTTCTTTGTCACCTTGACCTTCTCCTTCTTGATCACCTTCACCTCCACCATCTCCAGGTTGATCACCTGGCTGAGGCATTGGCTGTCCACAATTAGGACATTTTCCAGCTTGCTTTCTCATTTGCTGAATTTTGTCCTTATTTTTTTCTTGCCATTCTCTTCTTTTATTTACATACCATTCATATAAATCTTCAAAAATAGCTTCACCTTTATATTCTTTTGGAATCATAAGTGCACTATTATTATCAAACATATCCTTAGGAACAGAAATGAATGGTTTTGGTCCTGAGCCAAGACCACCTTGTTTCATAATTTCATCAACAATGATTTGATTTATAATCATATCTTGTACAATGTTAGCCGCTTTTAAGTCATAACCAACACTTCTTTTTACGTGATCAAACAAAATGTGGAATTCTTCGTGAATTAAAAGAAAATTGACTGCGGATTGAACAAGACTATCCATGAATTTTCTATCCCAATAGAAGTTCATACCAGCAGATGTGACATTTACACCTGCTGTTTTGATATAAGGATTGTTTTTTGATTCAAAAAAGTTGATGAAAAGAGCAAATTCACCATAATAAGGTAGGTTACCAGTTGCCATCATAGCTACGACAGCTTCAGTAAGCTTTTCGTGCATTTGACCTGGTATGACATGCTTGTAAAAATCTAACATATTTTATTTATTTTTTATTTTTTATTTTTTAACCAAACTAAGAATAATACAAAAAATAATGTAATTGGTAAAAAAACATTTGAATTTACTTGTATTGTTTTTTTCAACCCCCACATTTTATATTCTTTTACTAATAAATCACCAATTTTTACTGCATAAACTTTAGTTGTATCAATTTGTGCACTAATTGGTTCAGCACTTTTTCTGGCTTTTTCAACATCAATATACTGATTCTTAGAAAAAACCGAAAATGAAAACATCATTAATAATAAAACAAATATTGTCTTTTTCATAGTCACATATTTTATTGACTACAAATATAGTATATTTTACTGAATAAAAAAATTAAAATGTAGGAATTAATTTTTTTGTCTTCCAGTAGTAAGTAAGTGAGTATCCACCAATTAGACCACCAAGGTGAGCAAAGTGACCTACACCAAATCCATATGATGGATTTATTAATGATAGTAGACCAAATCCAAGTGATAATGCACCAAAACCATAAACGAAATTTTTCATTTTCATTGGAATAATGAACATAAATAGAACTTCTGTTTCAGGTGCAATAAAAACAAATGCTGATACTAAACCACAGAGAGCGCCAGATGCTCCAACTGCTGGACCTGTTCCTAAAAACATCCAAAGTAATGCTGAAGATAATCCACTTATGAAATATAACTTTAGGAATTTATTTGTACCTATAATTTGCTCAAGTTGATTGCCAAATTGCCATAACACAAACATATTAAATAATATGTGTAAAAATCCAGCATGTAAAAACATTGATGTTATTGGTTGCCAAATTGCAAAATTTGGATCTTGAATATTGAAGAGTGCAAATGCGTTCATATTTATAAAATATGTACCAAGGAATAATATTACATTGGCAAGAATTAAATTTCTTACTGAATTAGTTGATAATACAATAGATGTAAATTTATAAATATTTTCTCTTCTTTTTTGAGTTTTTTTCTTTTTTTCTGAAAACTCTATTCTTTCAGGTGTATTGAATAGTTCTTTTATTTTTTCTTTGTTTAAAGAAAAATCATAACCAGCGATTGGTCTTTCTTCTTTCATTTTTTATCATTTTAAAATGTTACACTTAGCTTCTGGATCTTTTCTACCACCTTGCTGACCATATTTACATTCATCACAATCTATTAATGAATGATATTCACAGTCATATTCAACTGGATCTAGTGGGTGATTACATTGATAACTTTTACACTTTGGGTGCTTATTTTTTTCTCCTAATAGCCATACTATATTAGTCTTCTCTTTCATATTTTGTTGAGAATTTATACATTTTGCTTAATTCAACATGTCTTTTAATATCTTTCCAGTTTAATTTCATTTTCTTTTCTGTATCATTATCTAATTGTCCACCTATTAATAATTCAATTAATACTACAGTGTCTAGATAATTTTTGATATGAAGAAAGATGGCATATAAATACCATCTTTGTCTCCACATCTTTACATGCCATTTAGAAGATTCATAAGATATTATGTTCTTCTTCTTCGTCTTCTGCTCCATTGTGATCAATTTCTTGGAATTTTTTCTGTACTCTCTTTTTAATGATATTTCTACCTTTTTTAATTTGAGATTTAATAGTTGAAAGGTTTATATTCAACTCTTCAGAAATTTCTTTATAAGCCATTCCTTCAATTTCTCGCATGATTAGAACTTTCTTATACTTAGAATCCTTTTCAGGTAAGTTATAAATAGTTTCTTTAATGAAATTAGCCTTCTTGACAAATATGTTATATTCATCAATGTGTCGTTTACCATCATCATATGGAATAATATTTGACAGATTGAAATTTTCTGCCATTTCTTTATCCAAAGAATTGGTTGGAAGCCTCTCGCCGTCTTTATGAGCTTTTTTAACAATATTTTCAGCGATCTTGTAAATCCAAGTATTTACTTGCGCACCACCTTCGTCTGGTCTCTTATAAGTACTTATATTCAATAGTGCTTGAATAAAAGCATCTTCTACATGATCTTCCGCAACATCTTGATCTTTGGTGTATTTTGCAATATACCACATTAATCTTGGTTTGTAGTTTTTGTAGAAGTTTTGAAAATTAGTACCCGTGCGTTCCTCGAATTGTATTTCGAGTTCATTCATTGTTTCTTTTTCTTTCATAGATATAATTTAGAACATTTATATAGTAAATAAGTCATTCTTTGTTTACTACATTTATTAAAATAATTTAATTCTTAATGATAAAATCACATTGATTTTTCTTTGTATATCAAATATAACTAAATTATTAGAATAAAAAAAATGCTCTGAACTCTATTCTACTCTTTTTGGAACAAAAGGTTTCAAAAATAAAAAAAGGTGGTGCTAAACCATAGCACCACCTTGTCATTACAAACAATCAACATTAAAAACTATTTTACTAATACATCAATTAATACTTGTAATTGAGATTCATTTATTTCAACAATACTTGTATCATAAATTTTATCTCCTTCTGGATCTTCCTTGTAGTAAGAATACGTTTGCAAATCAACTTCACAATCTTGATCTCCGAATATTGTTGCCCAATGTGAAATTACACATTCACCATCTTCATCACCAACATTTATTTCTTTGTAATAGCCATATCCTTTCTTAACATAGCCATTCTTTAATATTACATCTTTTAGCATTTTTTACAAATTTTATAGTCATTATTAATTAGCCATTGAAAAATTTCACCAATTAGTTGGTTATTAACATTAACTGTGTGATCATCACAACAATCATCACAAACTGTTTGAATATCTTGTTCTTCCATTTTATTAATTTTTAATTGAGTCAAGTGCTTCAATAACCCTTCTGCTCTCTCTTGCGATAACTGAGGTGCTACTATCTTTGAATAATTCAATGTATGCTGAGTACAAAACTTTGGCATTCAATGTGATGTCTTCTACTTTGTTGATGTCAGCGGCAGTAAGATTGCTCAAAGTTGAATAATTTTTTCTGAAACCATATTCATACATCAGTCTTTTACCAAGTGCTGCAAGTTTCAATTCAACGCTTTTTACAACTTTGCCATTCTTGTCAAAAAGAATTGACTTTGCAAATTCGACGATTGTTACTTCTTTGTTTTTCAAATCTTCAATAGTTTTGATATGAAAATCAATGTTCATATTGAAGTTAATCAAATTGTCAGAGAAGGATTTAATTTTGTCTGGCAAAGATGATTTGTAGTGCTTGTTGCTGAAACTTGTCAAAATTGTGGTTGATGTTGCTCTTTTGCCTTTTTCAATTTTAACCAAACCAACATTCATTGAAAGAGCTTTAGATTTGTCAGTTGAGTTGACAATATTGATGGTTTTTTCATACCTTTCATTGTCGATGTATAATTCATCACCAACTAAATTGATTTCTTGCTCACCACTTGCGATTTTAAGTCTGTAAACTTCAGGTGTGAAATATTTTTGAATTTCAGACAAAATTGATTTTGAAAAATTGGTGAAATCAAAATTGTAATAGATTTTAGAAACTTCTACTCTACAAATTTCACGACCATCATACCTTGTAACCAAAAAACCATCTTCAATCTGATTGTCGAATTTGTCGAGGTCATCGTTCAATTTAACTGAATCAAATACTTTTGTAACTGCAACTGTTCTGTTTGGGAAGTAAAATCTTTTCATAATGAATTGTGTGTTTGTTTTTATTTGACTCTACAAAGATAGTGGTTTAAATTGATACTACCAAGGAATTACTAACTTATCTTGCATGTTTTTTGACTTTTTTTCAAAAAATCTTATTAATATATAAAGATGTAAAAAAGACAATAAAATGATTTTTTACAGAAAAAAATTTAATATATATACCATAAAAATAATTTTTTAATTATGCCAATCAAAGACAAAGATTTCGGAAAATACAACAGACCAGATGTCTACATAGAAGAGATTGATAGTAGTATCATAGAACTTCCAGTACAGAACGTTCTAGTAAATTTAGTTCCTGGTTTTTCCAAAAAGGGACCTTTTAACGCACCAATTTATGTTACAAATCCTAACGATTTTACTGCAATTTTTGGTGATGATGATAGAAGGTTAGAAAATAAAGGCTCATTTTTTCATAAAACAGTAAAACAAATGTTGAAAAATGGTCCTGTTTGGGCTTTAAATCTCTTAGCCACAAACCCAAATAGAGACAAGGTTGACTGGCAATCTATCTCAGTATCTTCTCAATATCAAAACGGTGATGTCACAAGATCAGCTTATGAGTCATTTTTTAACCGTCAAGATTTCTGGGAGAGAGATTCTGACGCATTCTTAAATGTAGTTAAAGCTAACAATTTTGGTGTTCAAGATAATCAAAAACTTTTCCACATTACAAATATGGGTGATAAAGATATTACTGTATTTATGTTTAAATCTAGTATTACTGGATTTGATGTAACAGCAGAAGAATGGTATGGCGATAGAACAAAAGTTCCACCATATATTGATTATAGAGAATGGATTTCAGATTACCTAGTTGAGGTAGTTGTAGTTGCTGGTGATTGGTCAGATTATAAAACTTTGAGCAATGATACTACATTTAGTAAATACTTCAATAGAAATGGTTTAATGAAAACACAAGTTAATAACTTTCTTAATGAGAGAACAGTAACTGTTTTAGGTAAATATGATGTTTCTTTAATTCCATATTTCAAAGATATTAATAATAGAGATATGTATATAAAGAGTATTATTAATAATAATACTGATACAACTGGTTTATTCTGTACATATAATGAAGATTCATTATTAGAAGCAGATTTTAAACTTGGTAATCTTGATATTATAGGTGATGTTATTGTAGGAGAAGATATTAGTAATATTAAATTTATGTCATATGAAGCAACTCTTAAAGAAACATTAACATATGCTCAAAAATATCTAGATTCAAGCAATAATGTTATAACTAACAATGTTGATAGTTTATTGCCATCAGTATTTCCAAATAGAACTGGAATTTATACTAATGGAAGTACTTTTGGTATTTCTTTTGATTCTGGTGTTACATTAAGCGGTGGAAGTATAGGAAGTACAATTCTTGTTGGATTTTTAGGATCAGCATCAGCACATTTTGTTTTGAATGGTGTTGTTACAACAGGATTTACAGGTGATATAGTCACATTGAGTGCTATATCATATGCAACTGGTTCAAGATATGATGTACTTTATCTTACAAGTGATAAAAAAGTTAATATTTTGTATGGCGCTGCTTCTAATACCACAACAGGAGCAAAACAACCAGATTATACTTTTAGCTTAGATAGTACAATAATTTTAGGTTACGTTAAACTTGTAAATTCAAGTGAAAATTATACTTTGAATTATTACCCAGTAACTGTTGATACAACTGGATATCTTCCTTTGAATCAAATTCCTGGATATGGAGTTAAAGCAGATGGTAGTGGATATGATACATTGGGAACATATGTAAAAGTCGAATTTACTGGAACATCAGGTAAAACTGGAACATATAATGATTATGGCTATTTAAGAGCTATGCAAGCTTTTAATGAAATGTATGATAAAACCACAACTCAAAGTGTCATGGTTCAATATTCTGGATTAACATCATTGACATTTATGGATGGTATTAAAGTGCCAGTCACTTCAATAATGCCAATAGACGCAACTTCAACTTCAAATGCAAGTATTAAAATTTATGTTGTCGATGCAATTAAATGTGCAACAAGTGATACATTCTTACTTTATTATGTGGATGATGAATTTTTATTCAGCAATATAGGTGACACAAATACATTAATAACTAGATATACAGTTGCTGGTGATACACTTTTACCTTTAAAAGGTGTTGTTGCAACTTATTCACAATTGTATCAAGATTATTATAATGGTATAATAAATAATTTAGATTATTTCTATGAAAATAATAATAGTGGTGGTACAACTAAGATTTTCTTAAAAATGTTTTTAGATCAAAACAATGTGTTGACAGTTAATTTCTTATCAACTGTAAATCCTGATACTCAATATAGCATATCTTATTCAAATTGGGAAAATTTATATTTATTTGAATTGGATATTCATTCAAATAGATCAAATTGGGAACAATCAGTTGAAATTGAAGATTGGTTTGGTGATGATCTTAATACTTGCCAACAAATTTGGGTGAATAAGAATAGATATTCTGAAATTACTAAAGGTAGTTTCTTAGCAGCTTATTATGATGTTGCTTATTACGAACCACCAAGTGGACAAGGCTATTTAGATGGTGCTGTACCAAGGAAATTGACTAGAATTATTAATGTTAAGAATGATCCAAATAATGTTGATCTTAAAATTCTTTATACAGATGCACCTATTATGATTTCAAATTATAATATTTCTGTAACAGGCGGAACACTTGTTGATTATCAAACATTTACATACCCATCAATTGATGCTTATGTTGATGAATATAAAGCCTTGAAAATTTCTCCTTTTGTTGTACACACAGACTCTATTCCTAATGGTACAGATGCAAGACAAAACTCTATTCTTAATATTATTGGTATGGATACTAACCTTGCAAAAGGATTAGCAGACAAAAATAAAATTTCTTGGAGATACCTTGTAGATTCATTTGGCTTAGGACTTGTTCCAATGGACGGATTTGGATCAAAACAACAATTAGCTGACCTTTGTGGTATGAAATTGAATTGCCTTGGATTTATTAATATGCCAAGTGCAAAAATATTCAGAGAATCAACTAATCCTTCATTTGTTAATGATGATGGTTCACTTAACCTTGCATATGTAAAAGCAGGTGCTGATGAAAGCAAGAATCCAGATTTTTATTACCAATTTGCACAAAAACATGGACAAATTGATGGTAGAAGCACAGTAGGATATTTCTTCCCATATATCAGAATTTATGACAATGGTATTCCTAAATGGGTTCCACCATCATCATATGCCGCAACTACTTATATGCAAAAATTCACCTCTAATGTTGCAGGAATGTTACCTTGGACAATTTGTGCAGGTATCACTAATGGTAGAATCCAAAATATCACTAAAACTGAAATGGATTTCACTAATACTGATCTTTCTAACTTACATCAAATGAACGCAAACCCAATTGTTTACAAAATAAACAATGGATATTGTATCAATGATGAAGCAACAGCACAAGTATTTCCATACAGTTCACTTAGCTTCTTACATTCAAGAGAAGTACTTATTGAACTTGAAAATAGACTTTATGATATGTTATTAAGATATCAGTGGAGTTTCAATACACCTGAAATTAGAGCAGAGATTAAATATCGTGCTGACAAAATCTGTAAGGATATGTTAGATAATGATGCTTTCTATGATTTCTGGAATGTATGTGATGCAACTAATAATACTGATTATGTAATAGATTTACAGATGGGTGTGCTTGACACATATGTGGAAATTATTAAAGGCATGGGAATTATTGTAAATAATATTACAATCATGAAAAAGGGTGATATTCAGTCTATGGGCTTCAAATAATCAATATATTAGATTAAATAAGAAAAGGAAGGATTTATTCTTCCTTTTCTTATTTTAAATAAACTTCATATTTTTTTATTTATATATAAGGAATAAAAGATACTTATGATGAATATGAATGTAGAGATAATAAAGAAAGAAAATGGTCCTTCTGGTAGGATGTATGTTGAAAAATATGTTAAAAATAATTATACAGAAATTTATGAAGATATTATAAAATTTTGTGAAGAAAAATTAAATGATTTACCTTTTAAAGAGAAAGTTTATCATTATGTTAACAATGTTTTAGATGCAGTTTATTGTAATAATCCAAATTGCAATGAATTAGTTAAATTTAAGAATTCAACTATAGGATATTATAAATATTGTTCAAATAAGTGTGTTAGTAGAGATCCTGGTATAAAAAAAGAAAAAGAAGACAAGTCGTATGAAAAATATGGCACTAAAGCTCCTGGGATGAATAAAGATGTAAAAGAAAAAATGATAAAAACAAATAACGAAAAGTATGGTCATAATAGTCCTTTACAAAATAAAGAAATTAAAGATAAAGCAATAAAAACCTTAGTTAAAAATTATGGGGTTGATAATCCTGGTAAATCAGAAATTTTAGTAGAAAGAAGAATACAAAGTTTTAGTAGAAGTATGAAAAATAAATACCTAGAAATATTAAAACCTTATGGTATTAAAGATATTGATTATAAAAATAAAATTATGTATTTTAATTGCTCTGAGTGTAGAAATGATTTTGATTTGCATTTAGATCTTTTTCATAATAGAAAAATAACAAGTACTATATTATGTACACATTGCAATCCAATAGATTCTCATATATCAGGCCAAGAAATACAATTACAACAATTTATTAAGAATAATTATAGTGGAAATATTCTTTTTAATAATAGAGTACTATTAAAACCTTATGAATTAGACGTATATTTACCAGATTTAAAATTGGGATTTGAATTTAATGGTTTATTTTACCATAGTGAAAAATGTGTAGAAAGTAATTATCATTTGAAAAAAACAGAATTGTCTGAAAGTAATGGTATTAAATTAATACAAATATTTGAGGATGATTGGACATATAAACAGGATATTATAAAATCAATGATTATGAATCATATAATGAAAAACGATAAAATATATGCTAGAAAAACAGAAATTAAAGAAATAGATGATACTGAATTATTAAGAAATTTTTTGGAAACAAATCATATTCAAGGATTTATTGGCGCACAAGTGAAAATTGGATTATTTTATAATAACGAATTAGTCTCTTTAATGACTTTTGGTAAACAAAGAAAAAATATGGGAATTAAAAGTTTACCCGATACATATGAATTGTTAAGATTCTGCAATAAATTAAATACAACTGTGATTGGAGGAGCGTCTAAATTATTTAATTATTTTATTAAAAATTATAATCCAAATGAAATTATCACATATGCAAATAGATTTTTTAGTAAAGGTGATTTATATAAACAATTAGGATTTGAATTTGTGCATAAAACTCAACCGAATTATTATTATATAATAAATAAATTAAGAAAAAACAGGTTTAATTTTAGAAAAGATGTTCTTGTTAAAGATGGCTTTGATAAAAATAAAACAGAAAGAGAAATAATGTTGGAAAGAAAAATTTATAGAATATATGACTCGGGTCAATTGAAATTTATTTGGAAAAAATAAAAAAAGGGAGAATTAATTCTTCCTTTTTTTGTGCCAAAACAAAAACAAATCTATTTAGAATTATTATAAATAAGAAAAGAAATTTAAAAATAATTGAATATTGTCATAGATGGGCTCGTCGGATTTTTATATATAGAATATGGAAACAACTTATATTTATATCTTAAAAGATCCAATAACTTATGATGTTCGTTATGTTGGCAAATCTAATAATCCAAAAAGAAGATTAATGTCACATATGAGAAAAAACAAAGATTTAGGAACTCATAAGAGAAATTGGATAAATTCACTTAATTCCAAACCTATATTGGAAATTATTAAAGAAGTTCCAAAAAAAGAATGGCAAGAATATGAAAAATATTATATAGAATATTATATATCACTTGGTTGTAATTTGGTAAATTGGGGTGATGGTGGTGAGGGATTAACTTATGGTAATCAAACATCATTTAAAAAAGGTCATAGTGGAAGAAAAGTTGTTGCTATAACAAAAGACGGAGAATTGTTCAAAGAATTTGATAGTGGAAAAATGCTATCAGAGTATTTTGATAAAGTTGGAAATGGTGGATTTTATCAAGTTTTAAAAAAGAATAGACGGTTTTTTGTTGGTTATAATTATTTGTATTATGATGAGTATATAAATATGAGTGATGAGGATATGAAAAAACATCTTGATTGGTTAAATAATTATGCAGATAAGAGAGAAATCGGTATACAGAATGGATTTAAAAAGGGTCGTAAAACTTGGCATGGCGCTAAATTAAACCTTGATATAATACATAATGGAAAGCAAGTTGAACAGTATTCATTAACTGGCGAATTTATTAAACTTTGGAAAAATACCGCAGTTGCTTGTAGAGAATTAAATATGTCACGGGGCTGTGTGAGTAATTGTGCAAATAATAAAGTAAATACTGCTGGTGGATTTAAATGGAAATATAAAAATAAATAAAACAATTATGGAAGTTTCAATCGAAGGAACAGTGGGTTCGGGAAAATCCACCTTTGGTAAATTCTTATCAGAGAAAATTAATATAAAATTATATGAAGAATTAGTGAATAGTGATACACCAGTATTATTAGATAAATTTTATAAAAAACAAAAAAGATGGTCATTTGCATTACAAATTCATTTTCTAAATGAAAGATTTAGAATGATTAAAGAAATTAATAAATTAGAAAGTGGAATTCTTGATAGAAGTATATATGGTGATAGTATTTTTGCACAACTTCTTCACGAAGATGATAAGATGTCAAAAGAAGAGTATAATACTTATAAAACATTACTTAATAATATGTTAGAACATGTAGAGCCACCACAATTAATGATATATTTAAAATGCTCAACCGAAACAGCAATTCAAAGAATAGCAACAAGAAATAGAGGAATAGAATCTGAAGTTCCAATTAATTATTGGATGAGACTAAATGATAAATACGAATCTTGGTTTAATGAATATAATTTATCAGAAAAATTATGTCTTAATGTTGATCATTTTAATGTCTTTGATGAAAAAGAACGAGAGGGATATCTAAATATTATTGTTAATAAAATAAAAATATTTTGACTATAAAGATGTTTGATGTATTTTTTCCAATTTTTGTTTTCTAATTTCAGAAATAGTTAAAAACCAATCTTTTGGACATAAGCAATACTCAGAATTATCATCATAAAAAAAATACCAATCTAAGTATAATTCATTATCTTTTGTTACTACATTATATATTTTATTAATGGTTAAACCTTCTTTATAATTATGTTTATTTATATTATTTATACAGATTGCTTTCATATTTTATTTTTTTGTAATTAATTGTGATATATTGTTCCTGGATGTAATATCCATTTTTTATCAGTTACTATATTGCCACATTCTTCAATAGTGTAATAAACGTTAAAGAAAAAAATGTATTTATCTTTTGGTTTTATAATTTCTAATTTTTTTCCATTAATAAGAGTCAATTTAATTGGTTTATTTTTTTTCCCCATATTTTATTTTTTATAAATTATTTATTTTTTAAATTAAAGCTATATTTTCATCTTCAACTTCTAATGTTTCTATAATTTCTTCATCTTTTTTAAGATAAATTTTATTATCATCCCATCTCTGATATGCATCAAAATTTAATTCATAACCTTCATAATCCCCATAAGGATATATTTTTTGACCCTCTGTTAGAGTATATTTTTTTGTATTAGGACCTTGTAATAAATTGTAACACATATTAGCATTTGTAGTTATGTTATTTATTATAACTTTATTTTCATCTTTATTATCTATAATTTGATTTAATTCTGATGTTAATTGATTTAATGCTTTTGAGTACGATGTTTCTGTAATTTTTATTGTTTTCATTTATTTAATTTATTTTTATTATAATAAAATATCATTTTCATCTTCAATTTCAATAATTTCAATAATTTCATCTTCCTTTTTAAGATAGATTTTATTATCGTTCCATTTTTGTAATTGATCAACAATTAGTGGTAAATTATAAAAAATGCCAAGTTGAAAAAATGGTAGTGATTTATCATTTTCATCTCTACTAGATTTTTGGGAATTAAGAGAATAAAATAAAGAATCTTGTAATATAGAAGCAATATTACCATTTGTCACCATACTATTTATTATATTCTTATCTATAATTTCATTTAGTTCCGTTGTTAAATGCTTTAAGGACTCTGTGTATTTGCTTTCTGCAATTTTTATTGTTTTCATTTTATAAGTTTTTATTTTTATATATAATAAATTATGAGTTATGTTTAAAAATAATTATAAAATGAAAACTTACGAACAATTTACACAAAAATCAGATTTAATTAAATTAAAAGAATATCAAGTTAAATATATTTCACCTTTTTTTAAGAAATTAGGTTATAATGATATTGAAGTTAATTTTGAATTGTGGGAAGATTCAGGTAAAATAGATCCAACAGAATTTGATAGTGAGAAAGATATGATAAAAATTAAGCCAGAATTTGTAAAATATATTTTATTAAAAGGAGACACTTGTGGCTGGTTAATTCACGAAACTGCTCATCATATTGCACATATTAAAAATATAATTGATGATAATGTAGAATATCCAGCAAATAAGATAGAAAGATTTACATACTCTTGTCAATTTAAATATTTACAAGAAAAAGGATTAAAATCTATTGATCAATTAAAAAACGATAGATATTTTAAACATGAATTTTCTGGTGGTTCTAATAATGACGAAAAAAGAATGCCAATATTATCATTATATTGGAAAACCCCAGATGTTTGGATTAAGAATCCAGATAAAATTACACCAGAATTACAAAAATTAATAAATATATGAAAATACTAAAACTTAATGAATCTTTATATAGTGGTAAAATTGATAATCTTTATAAAAAATCAATTTTATATGAAAGTGTTAAATTAAAAGAAGAATCATTAAAAATTATTAATGAATATCTTGAATATAATTTAGAATTTAGAAAAAAATATTTTATAAATTATAAAAATACATTTAATAATGTATTTGGTGGTGGAAGTATTGTAAATCCAACAGACATTGAAGATAATGAAATTATTGAATTTGAGTTGGAAAATAATAGATTTTTATTAAATAATAAGAGAGGAACTAAACATTGGTTAACACAAAAAGAGACATTAGAACTTTTAAGTTTTGTAAATAATCCAGATTTAATAAGTTTAGTAAGATCACAAAAGAAATACAATATTTAAAGTCGGTATATATAAAAATTTTTTTTTAGAATTCTGTTTTTTCTAAAAAATCCTTAACCAATATATTAAAATTAAGGAATATTTTTTTATATATCTTATTTTCAGAGGGAAGAGATAGATTTTTATATATAGTAAAAAATAATCATAAAGATATATGCCATTAGCACACTTTACAGCAGTGGAATCTCACAGAGAAAAGTGGGAACCTATACACCTTAATTTATTTGAGGCAACAATTATTTTGCCTCAAGTTTTACAATCAATACATCCAAATGCAACACATTTGCTTTTGGAAAATACAGTTGAAGCTAATATGCCAACTTATCCAATACTTGCAACCGCAGAACAAAGATTTAAGTATTCAACTCGTCTTTTTGTTATGATGCCAGAGTCAACATCTATTAAGGATTTGAAAATTAAATTCAATCTTAATCAAAATGATGATTATCAAATATTCTGTTTTAAAATGCTGAAAGATTGGTATGATTTAGCATGGAATAATGAAACTGGTACACTTCATTATAAGAAAAATTTAGTTGGTGATATTATTATACATCAACATGATAAAGAAGGTAAAGTTATTAGACGTGTAACTTATCATAATGCAATGATGTTAGCATTCTCTGGAATGGAATCATTAAATTGGGCATCAGGCACAGAAATAATGAGTCTTGATACAACATTTGCTGCAGACTACTGGGAAGATTTCTACTATTAGGCCCAAGTGCCTTATTTTAAGGTACTTTAAGAAAAGATATAATGAAAATTATATCTTTTTTTATTTTTATGATTATTGGGAACAACTTTTTATTTTTTATAAACTATATAAAATAAAAAAGATATGGAGAAAATATGTAGAATTTGTGGAAAGCCAAAAAATATAGAAGAATTTCATAAGAAAAAAGATACTCCAGATGGACATAGAAATGAGTGTAAAGAGTGTGTAAAAGGCATTCAAAAAAAATATAAAGAAGTTCCTGGATTTAAAGAAAAACAAAAAGAATATGATCAGAATTATTATTCTGAAAATAGATTAAAATTATTGGAAAATAAAAAAGAATATCATAAAGAAAATAGAGACAAAATTCTTGTTCAAAAAGAACAATATAGAAATGATCCAAATAATGTTGATAAGATTAAAGATTATTTGAAAAATTATAGACTTGAAAATAAAGATAAATCAAAAGAATGGAGACAAAATAATAGACCTATATTAGCAAAAAATCAAGAAAATTATAGATTAAATAATCCTCATATAGTTGCCTGGAGAAGTTTGCTTTATTCAACTTTAAAAAGGCTTGGTACTAAAAAACAAGGTCACACTATAGATATGTTAGGATATTCAGCATTACAACTAAAAGAACACATAGAAATCCAATTTTTGCCTGGAATGACTTGGGAAAATCACGGTGAGTGGCACATAGATCATGTAAGACCAGTGACTAATTTTCCAACAACAGAGGATGTTAAAATTGTTTGTGCATTAGAAAATTTACAACCTTTATGGGGATTTGATAATTTGTCAAAATCAAGTAGATATTAAAAATCGCTTATTCAGTTTGTGTTTCAGGTGTTGGAATACTTTTAACTTTAGGTTTAACAAAGCACATAATAATAAGAGCTAAAACTGCTAATCCATCAGCAATAAGTGCAGCACTTTTTTGTGCATAGGTAAAATCTGTTCCACCAGACATTCCAATAAAAAGTCCAAGAACAAATGCACCAGCCATAGGTAGTAGTGCGTACCATTTCCATCCACGAAACCAAGCGACGATTGTAAGAATAATTTGTAACATAATGAGTGATTTTAATTTGATTTTTATATGAAATATTGTATAAAATGTTTAATATTTTCTGTATATGTAGGTGAATAGTGTCAATCTGTCTATGAAAACTGTCAATCCATCTATTTATCAGTTATTTATCAATAACTTATATTAAGTTTGTGTATATATAAGATATAAAAACAAATTTAAAAACAATTAAAAGATTATGAAAACACTTAGCACAAACACAAAATTGGTTCTAGCATTTTTTGCTGGAATGTTATTCTTACTATTAGTAAATGTAGGAAGAGGTCACAACAGACACGAAAAATTCAATCATGAAAAATTCGCTCAAGCTGGAAAAGTTGAGATGAAAAAAGATTGTAACTGTGAAGGTAAAAATTTCAGATTTGAAGGTCGTCAAAATTTTAGACACAATGGACCTGAGATGAGAGGAATGAGAAATCCTGAAATGAGAGGAATGAGAAATCCTGAAATGAAAGGTAGATTTAATCCTGCTATGAGAGATTCTAATATGAGGGATCATAGATTTTCATATTATCATATGGAAAGACCTATTAACAGAGTTCCTATAATGTTGGATGAAATTGTAATTACAGCACCTAAACTTAGTTATGTTCCAACAACAAATATGATTGGTGAAGTTGTTGTTTTTGCACAAAAACTTAGTTAATAAAAACTTAGATACATTAAAAGCCTCAATTTGAGGCTTTTTTTATTTTACATATATGTCTAATGTATTTGGGAATTTAACTGAATAATCTGACCATGCTGAATAGAATGATAGATATGCTGAGCCAGTTCCATACCACATAATATCAACTTTTGGATATCCGTATGGTGGATTTGTGCCATAAAATTGCATTACTTTTCCATTTTTAATGTTAAAAGAATAACTAATTACATCTGTAGAATATTTTGGAGGTTGTCCTGTTTGATCATATTGAGGTATTAACGTATATGTTTCTGTTGATTTTAGTGTAGGAGTTTTATTACCTTCTATTTTCCAATATGGTCCTTGCTTATAATATAGATTCAGAGTTTCTTTCCAAGAACCAAGTGTTAGGTTTAATTCACTATAATTCAATCTAGTGATGCCTGATATTATTGGTTCTCTTGTTTTTGTGACCATTGGCATTAGTTGGCAAATTACTTTTGCACTATTTTGTCCAGATATAATATGAAATGGAGGATCTACTGTCCAAGTATAATTTTTTGGTCCTGGTTTTGATAATACAAACCCCTCATAAGTGAAGCTGTATAATATTTGTGGATCTGAATATCCTGGCGGTGTGTTTGGATATGAATGTGCAATACCATTGTTATCAAAGTCATAAACATATTCAATATCATTTATATTATATGTTGGTATAATCATTTTAAGAGTTTTCTTTTATATATTAATTTTAGGGGACAGAATTGTTTTAATATATAAAATAAAAATTTAATAAAGATGGCTGATAATTTTAAAAATAAACAAGAACAAGAAGCTCTAAAGTATTTGGAGCAGAATTTTGTAGGTGATCAGGACAATAGTTTGGATAATATACAAAAAGCTGATTTATCTTATTTGGATAATGTACCTTCTAATGAATATATGGTTATACCATTGGAAATTTTGCCTTGCGGATTATTTTATAAACCTGGCACAAAGATTAGTATTAGAGCTGCTAAAGTTCAAGAAGTTCAGGCTTACTCTGTTGTAGATGATAAAAATTATTTAGATATAACAGAAAAAATGAATGGTATTTTAAGTTCTTGTGTTAAATATGTTTATGGAAATGGCATGCAAGGATCTTATAAAGATGTGAGAGATGGAGATAGATTGTTTTTAATTTTTATGATAAGAGAATTAACATTTCCAGGTGGTAAAAATTTAACAAAAGATGCAGTTTGTGAAAATTGTGGACATGAGTTTAAAATGGAGTTGAGGGCAACTAGTTCTAATAAAGTTCAAAAAACATTTGTGAATTATGAGATGCCAGAAAAACTTGTAAAGTTTTTTGATAAAAATGAAAGAGTTTTTGTATTTAATATTGATGGTGTTGATTATAAATTAGCACCTCCAACTATTGGTATTCAAGAAATTTTCTTTGGTGATATTAAGAATAAAATTCAAATAGATAAAAATCCTAATGTTGCATTTTTGAAACTTGCATCATTTTTACTTCATGATAGAATTAAAATTACTGAAGAAGGTATAAAAGCTAAAGAACAGGAGTTTAAGAATCTAAGTATGAAAACATTCCAAATTTTGAATCATGCAGTCGGTCAAATATTATTTGGTATTAAAGAAATGAAATGTGATTGTCCATCGTGTGGTCTGGAGGTCCGCACCGATATGAGCTTTCCCTCAGGAGCCTCAGACATTTTCGTTATTCCAGATGCCATTGACGAATATTTTGGATAGTAAATTTGGGTTTATGGATATTCAAGGTATTGCACCAAGATATATAAATGAATTATCTTGGTGGGAATATGAAGAATATGTGAAGAGGTTAAATGATAAAATTGAGAAGGAAAATAAGCAACAACAAGAGTCTCATAAAAATCAACAACAAGTGCCTAATATGTCTGATTATTCTAAAAAAATACCAAATGTTAGTTCTATGATGAATAATTTAGGAAAATATAAACCATAACAGTTGAAAATCAAAGGAGTTTCATAATTATATGTGAGACTTTTTTGATTTTAAATTATAATATATATAGAAAAACAATCACAACTATGAAGAAACTTAAAAACTATGATCAATTTGTAAAGGAGTCCTTTACATTAACTTTAGATCAATTGCCTACTATTGGCGATATTGTTGATAAAGTAAATTGGAAAGAAGGTGAAAAAATCGCTTTTATAGATTTTAAAGGTATTAAAAATATACCAGTTCACATTGCAGGCAAAGAAGCTGAGATGGATTTAGAAATTGAAAATACACTTGAAGTAGAAAAAGCATAATTTATATATATTTTTATGGGAAATTCTAATGAAAAATTAATGGAAGCAACAGAAAGCCATAAACTTTCTGGTGTTGTACTTATTTATAATAATAAGATATTGTTGGTGCGCCCTAAGAAATTCAAAAGAAAAATGAGAAAATGGTCTATTCCAAAGGGACATATAGAAGAAAAAATGACAAAAATTCAAACAGCATTAAAAGAATTGAAGGAAGAATCAACAGTAAAATTGAAAAAAAGACATTTGAAGGGTAGTCCAAAGGTGATTATCGATTATTTTAAAGCTGGTGCTTACAAGAAATTAACTTGCTATATTGTTAGAATAGAAAGAGAAGAGATGAATGTTAAATTATTTAATGATATGATATTAGGTAATTTTTTGAAAGGTGAAACAGTTGAAGCTGGATTTTTTTCAAAAGAAGATGCAACAAAGATTATAGAAAGACATCAATTAGATTTATTAAAATTCTTAGATTAATATATGAGTAGGAGATTGACAACTGAGCAATTTATAGAAAAATCAAATGAAGTTCATAATAATAAATATGATTATAGCCTGGTTTGTTATAAAAATAATTTTACTAAGGTAAAAATTATATGTCCTGAACATGGAGTGTTCGAACAAAGACCAAGTGGTCATATTTATTTAGAACAAGGCTGTCCTATATGTTATGGAAATAAAAAAATAACAAGAGATGAGTTTATAAAAAGTGCAATTGATATACATGATGATAAATATGATTATAGTTTAGTTGATTATAAAAACAATTTCACTAAAGTAAAAATAATATGTCCAGTTCATGGTATATTTGAACAAAAACCAAATAATCATATAATACAAAAACGTGGTTGTTTAAGATGTTCAGGTAAAAATTTGAAAACTACAGAAGAGTTTATATTATTTGCTAAAAATATTCACGGAGATTTATATGATTATAGTTTAGTAAATTATAGTAATAGCCTTACAAATGTTAAGATTATATGTAAAAAACATGGTGTATTTGAACAACGACCAGATTCTCATATTTGCAGAAGTCATGGTTGTCCAATATGTAAAAATAGTAAAGGTGAGCAAATTATAATTAATGCATTGAATGATAATAATTTTTCATTTGTTAGACAGAAGGAATTTTTGGAATGTAAGGATAAAAAAGCTTTACCATTTGACTTTTATTTACCAAGCCAAAATTTGTGTATAGAATACGATGGATTACAACACTTTGAACCAGTTGAATTTTGGGGTGGTATTGAAAATTTAGAATATGTCAAAAAGCACGATCAAATTAAAACTAATTATTGTAGAGATAATGATATTAAATTAATTAGAATTAAGTATAATAGGAAATTAAGTTCTATTGATATTTTAGAAAAAATATATAATTATGATTAATAAGGAGTTATGTTTTTTTGACTTAGATAATACACTTTGGTATATAAAGAGTGATATATGGGTTATTGATAAAAATAAACCAGCAGTTCCAATATTTAAGATTTCTCCTATTGAATTCGCTTTAATTAAAAGTGGAATTTATGTTAAAGATGATATTCTAATTGAATATAATAATGAAAAATTTTATATCTCTAAAGATATAATGGAGAGAATTTTAAGAAAAAATAAAAACACCAGATTAGGCAATTTAGGAATATCTTACAGTGAATATTTTGATGATGATATTTTAAATAAAAAAGATGTACAACTATTACTCAATAATGTTAAACATCTTATAGGTAAAAATATCGAGATTGGACTTTTAACAGCCAGAAGTGATAGAAAAAAACACACACCTTTACTTAATAAATTAAGACTTAAATTAAAAGAATACGGATTAGAGATAGATAAAATATATTTCGTTTCTGAATCTATTAGAATAACTGGTCACCAAGATAGAGTGTTTTATGATAAGAATAAAGTTCTTTTGAGTCATTTAATTGGCTTAACAATAGATAATGATAGATTTATGCCAGTTAAAAAAGATGCTTATAATAAAGTTTATTTTTATGATGATGTTAAATCCAATACTGCTAATCTTAATAATTTACAAGATTATTTTGATTATTTAGTTAGAAATAGTGATAGTGAGTGTGTAGAGTTCATAAATAATAGACTTGACAATAATGAATTAATTTTAGTAAATAATTTGATTACAAATAATGAAGTAAATCCTTTTGAAACAAATGTAATTAAATTAAAATCACCAGTTAAGTATCCTATGAGAGTTGAAGATAAGAAACTTACTGTAAAATTTGAAAATTTTAGAAAGTATTAATTTCTTGTAACTACAACTGTTGAAGTTTTTATTGTTCCTTTACCATCTTTTACTTTACATGTATATGTTGTTTCTGGTAATCTGGCTTTTAATGGATTATTATAATATGGAATATTTGGTATTACAGTTCTAACTCCATCATCATCTCCATCTAAATCGTTTGGATCTCTTGGTATAATATTTCCATTTATATCTGTCCATTCATATGAGAATTGATAATCACTTCCAGACGCTTCAACTGATAATTTTACTTCTTTACCTTTACTAACAACAGAAGGTTCTGCTTTTGCTTTTACTGTTAGTGAAATACTATCCATTTTCTTTTTAGCTTTGTTTAATGCAGATGTTACTTTATTTAATAATCCTAATACAACTGTAAGTGCAGCTAATATAGTTACAAATATTCCAAATATCATATTAATTTGTGCTATAACTGGTTGAGCTTCTTTTGGTAATAATAAACCAATAGTGTCAATTATTACTAATAACGGTAATATTTCTGCTGTTTTTTGTTGTAATTTTTTTATAGCTTCCATCATTGTTAGTACAGCAGTCATAGCAGTTGGGATTCCTGCACCAAATGGTAAAATAACTATTGACGATACTAATGCAGCTATTGATGTTGCTATGGTTGCTATAGTTGTTGGTATTGCTATTGTGAATTCTCCTAATTTAATTCCTAATTGTACTAAACCATTTTCTAAATCTTTTATTTGCTGGTTTATTTTTTTCCACATTGGATGATTTTCATCAATTGGTGGCTGATAATCTTCATCTCCAGGTTGTGCTACGCAAGCAGGATCTATTTTATCATTATCATATAGTTTACCATTCTTATAATAAATTTTACCATAAATACATAGTTGTGCATCTTCTTCTGATAATGGGGGATTAAATGATGCACCTTGCATTATTAACATTTTTTTTGCAATTTGTCTTTGAGTTAATAATTTTGGCTTAATAGCTTTGCTCCAAATGTCTGCTGGAACTTTTGATACTGGAGGTAATCCAATTACTTGTAATTCTGTTATTTTTTTCTGTAAGTCATCTTTAGATTTTGTTAATTCTGTTGTTGAAGCTGTATTAAATGTGGTTCCGCTATCTACTGTTGATTTAACTGGTGGAATTGTTGTATTTTTTGTTGTAGATGAATTTGTTGTAGTTAGAGTCATATTTTCAACACCAGGATAAGAATCTTTTAATCCTAAAATTGCCTCTTGAACTAAAATATCATTTGTAGCTGCGAATGATGGAGTACCTGAATATATTTGAGTGCCATTATCATATACTATTACCCATTTTTTAGGACCAAGAGTACCAAATTTATATGTAAATGCCATGAATTAATTATTTTTTATTTATATATAAAAATGAATCATTCTTAAAATGATTTTTAAATTTTAATATATAAAAAAAAATAAATGATAAATATGAAAAATTTATATTCTAAAAATGATTTTTAAATTTTAATATATAAAAAAAAATAAATGATAAATATGAAAAATTTATATTCTAAAAATGAGTTCTTAAATCTTCAAAAAGAAGGTGAGATGATCAATGAAGGTTTTATTGGTAAAATGTTCAAAGGTTTATATGCCAGTATTGTGAAATATTCTAAAAATGTTAAAGGGTCAAAAGAGATAGATAAAGTTTATGTTAACTATCAAAAAGAAGTAGATAAAGCTTTTGCAAAATTTGGAAATATTGGTACAGCGGAAGCAACTAATACTGCTATTAAAAATACTAATGCTGCACCATCAGGTAGAACCGTAGATAATATAAATATATCTTACGAAATTTCTCAAAAATTATACGAGGCTGATGCTGGCACAACTCCGCCAGAGGAAACACCAGAACAACAGGCAAAAAATACTGAAGAACAGAAAACTCTGGCAAATTTAACACCTCAAAAATTAGAGGAAATTTCTAAGCTAACAAAAAATAGAATTGAAGAATTAAAGAAAGAATTAGAAACTGCAATAAATACAATTGTCTCAAAATTGTCTAAAAATCCAGATTATTCATCAGATAAATTGTCAAAATATGCAACTATTAAAAAAAATGAATTTAATTCATATGTTTATAATCAATGGTATGGTGTTTATCAAAAGACTGGTGATCAAGCAAAATTAGAAGAAATAATAAAATCCAAAAAAGCTGCAGAAGCTGCTCTTAAGCAATCAATAGACCAAATAACTTCTAATATATCTGAAACTCAACTTGAAATAAAATTAGGTGTTACATATTTATATAAAAATTCAGAAGGTAAAAATATTCAAGTAAAGGTAATTGGTAGATCGGTTGGTAAAAATCAAGACAATGAAGAAACTACAAATCCAGAACATAAAACAATGTGGAAAGTTGGCAAAACAGCAGATGAGGTCACTCCAGTGGTAATAAAATTAGATGAAGTTGTGCCAAATGTTAGATTCTGGGTAGCACCATCAACACTTAAAGCGATACCAACACCTTGAACAATTTAACACCATATAGTGAATTTTTAACAGAAGGCAACTTGTCTCCTGTATCTATTTTTTTAAAAGCTCAGTATAATAATATATTTAAGGAACCAAATCAAAACTTGAATAATTTATTTACTACTTTTATAAAAAAAGCAGATGTAGATAAAAATGTTCCAAATTTATATCAAAGATATGTCAGGGCAAGTCAGACAATAATACAAAATGAAATAAATAATGCTGAAACAACTGATGCTATTAATAAATTAGTGACAGATGAAATAAAATATTTTTATTTTTCTCTAAAATCTGTTATAAATAAACTTCAGAATGATGAATTTACAATGAAAGGTATATTTAAAGAATCTGGTGATAGAGCATTACAATATTTGATGTGTGGTAGTGATGAAAAAGTTGATATGATGCCAGAAGACCAATTTGCTAATGCTGTAACTAATTATATTAATAAACCAAAAAGTGGTTCAGATCCTGGTGGCGCTATTGCCCAGATAAAAAATAAAGTAGGTTTAGACACCCAACCACAACAGGCAACACCTGCAACAGAAAGTATTATGAATAATATTTATAAGATTTTAGAAGCTGATGAACCAGCAACAACAGACCCAGCCGCAGATTTAGTAAAATATAAAAAGAGTGCTATAGAGTGGGTTAATAAGTCATTGTTTGACTTATTAAAGCCTAAAATTCAAGTATTAACCAAGTTAGGTGCAACCAATAGCAATAGTGTTGATCAGCTCTCAAAACAGATGAAAAGTACTACCAATGACAATGCTAAGAAAATGATTATAAATAAAATTATGAATATGGATAAAGTTGAATTGTCAGCGTTAGCAAAATCATTAGGATTTAGTGAAGAAGAAATAGGACAAATATAATATGGAAATTAAAAAATTTGAAGCTTATAGAGGACCAGATTTGATGAATTTGAATAGAGATAAATTTATCAACGAACTTATAGATCTTTTTACTGATTGTGAAATATTTGGATACACAAGTAATGGAACTAGTTATACAACTGATGAAGAGATTTTAATTGTTTATCTCACTAAAGAGGTAAAACCTGGTAAATTTGTTAATAAAGCGGTAAAATTGGATCTATCTAATCTTGGAATAGAAATAGGCACTCAAGAATTTGATGATGAAAAAGAAGATTTTAATGATTTTATACCAGAAATTAATTTAGACACACCATATGCGCATAAAGTTAAAGAATTTTCTGAACCACTTAGAAAAGAATATGTGCCAATTAAAAAAAATGTAGGTAAATTTAATATTTAATTTTTTATTCAAATTTTATTATTATCTTTGTATATTAAATCAAAAACTATGAGCCTTTACTTAGAACAAATTGAACATCTTGAAAGAGCACTTGGTCGTAAGTCCAAGTCTAGAAAGTGGCACAAAAACCAACGTAATCGCAAGATTCGTAGAGTTAAACAAGACGAAGTTCCTCATATAAAATATAATGGTTGGGAATACTAAAATGAAAATATTTGATTTTAATTTATTTAAGAAAAAGAAAGAACCAAAACCTAAAACAATATTGAGTGACGAAGAAAAATTCAATGTTGAAAATTTTAATGATTGGTTTAATACTATTTACGATGGCTATACTGGTCGTCCTGGTGCACCTGGAATATTTTTGAGAACTGATAAACTTGGAAATAATATGATTGAAGATTGGTTTGAATATCTAAATGTTGAATATTCATATGCAGAAGTTATTAAAATGCATGAACTGGTCAGATTAAATTGGAAATCACAATACTAAAATGAAAACATATTCTAAATTTATTGAATTGACAAATAATTTTAAAATTCAAGACTTTCCTTCTGAATTAGTTAATGAAGGTTTAATAAGAAGTTTTGATTATAATATATTTGTTGATAAATTAAATAAACTGTTTAAAAAATATGGTAAGACCGTTTTAATTGAACAAAGTCATCAAGGAGTATTAATAACTTTTGAAAATCATGTTTTTAATAAACATTTATATACGGAACTACTTTCATTATTAAATGTTTGCGGCTATGTTATGTCATATTATTATTATGAATATTTTGATTTTGATAAAGTAAAGATTGGCAAGGCAGGTGAAAAAGAGATATTTAATAAAAAGTATGATCTAATGATGATAAATATTATAAAAAAATATGATATTGAAAATTATAAAGGCTTACCAGAATATTTATATCATGTAACCGAAAAAAAATATCTAGAAAAAATACTAAAAAAAGGATTAATACCAAAAGCAAAAAATAAAATAGAAGAACATCCAGAAAGAATATATTTTACAGATACTATTGATGGCGCAGAAGATTTTAGAGAAATACTTGAAGATAGATTAAATTTAAACTTTGATGATATTATCATATTAAAAATTAATACAAAACTATTAAATAAAATAAAATTATATTACGATCCAACTTTTTTCGAAACCGAATATGAGTATGAAAATAATTTATATAAAGCATTTTATACTTACGATAATATCTCACCTTATTCAATAGAAATTATATAACACTAAAATAAAATGGAAAAACTTACTTTTAAATTTATTAGAGCCGTTGGTTCTATATGGTCTTTGCTTATACATACCATATTGTTTATTGGTTCATTTTGTCTGTATTTTTTAGGTGCTAATTTACAAAGCATTTTACTTGTTCTTACAACAATTGTTTCACTTGAAGCTATTTATTTGGCTATTTTTATTCAAATGAGTGTTAACTTTCAATCAAAAAAATTGGATTTGGTACAAGAAGATGTTGAAGATATTCAAGAGGATATGGAAGATATCCAAAAAGATGTTAAAGAAATTCAAAAAGATGTTGATGAAATTCAAGAAGACGTAGAAGAAATTCAAG
>Ga0209083_1000184_pt1 | contig 97414 bp, 90 predicted proteins | sample AM7aDNAmetaG_FD_184132 | JGI IMG/M metagenome (GOLD analysis project Ga0209083, IMG submission 184132) | Freshwater microbial communities from Finland to study Microbial Dark Matter (Phase II) - AM7a DNA metaG (SPAdes) (version 3) | ecosystem: Environmental > Aquatic > Freshwater > Lake ...
GATTTCACAACTTCCGGGCGCCGAGCATACACTTCCTGTCAATTCTGTTACTGCCTTGATGGGTATCCCTATTGTAATCTGGATTATTGTCAGAAACCAAAAAATGGGGCAACTATGAGCCAACTGGAAGAAATGATAATTGAATTAACCAATGTATCAATTGGTTACAAAGTAAAATCTGGTTCGCACAAAGTTGTGAAACAAGATATTTCTGTCTTTGCCTTGAAAGGTGAGTTGGTCGCGCTGATTGGTGGTAACGGGGTTGGCAAAAGTACACTGCTGCGGACCATAGCTGGTTTTCAGCTTCCTCTTTCGGGTGATGCCCGAATAAAAGGAAGGACAGTGAATGCCTATCGTGAAAACGAGCTCGCTTTGACAATGAGTTTTGTCTCTACCGAAATTATCCGTGTACCTAACCTTACTGTTTTTGATTTGGTTTCGCTGGGTCGTTACCCATATACCAATTGGTTTGGCAAGTTAATGGACGAAGATCGCCAAATTGTTGATGAGGCAATTCGTGCTGTAGGATTACAGGGTTACGAAAATCGCGCAGTAAATTACATTTCCGATGGTGAACGCCAAAAAGCGATGATTGCCAGAACTTTGGCTCAGGATACCGATGTAATCGTCCTTGATGAACCAACTGCTTTTCTTGACCTTTCCAACAAATACGAGATAGTCCATATTTTACATCAGTTGGCTCGTGAGAAAGGGAAAACTGTATTGTTTTCTACACATGACCTCACGACCGCAATCGCCGAGTCTGATCGAATCTGGTTAATGCAGGATCATTCTGTTGAACAGGGGGCCCCGGAAGACCTTATATTGAATGGCAGTTTTACTTCATTGTTTAAAAATGATCAGCTTTATTTCGATCCCGAAAAAGGGGACTTCCGCATCCGAAAACATGTGACCCGCAAGGCAACTGTTACAGGAAATGGAATTGCTCTTGAATGGACAATAAAAGCTGTTGAGCGGAATGGTTATGAAGTTATTGATAATCAAATAGATAATAATTCCACGAATTCTATGTTAATTCATGTCAATTATCCAAAATGGGAAGTCATCGATAACGGAAATCAAGTCAAATTTGACTCCTTGCTCACACTTTGCAGATATATGAACAGGCTATTTTAGATAAATGAATTGTTCCCTATTCCGACAATTACCAGGAATGGAGATCTGTAACGGGTTTTTCCATAAAATTTTGTTTTTGTTTGAATATTTGTTGTTAATTTGGCACTGCAAAAACTAAGACAAACTATTATATCCAAAGGTTATGATTAATCGATTTTTACGGGTTTCGGTCCTCATTTTATTTTTTGTATCTTTCTGTAATCTAGGGATTTCACAGAATCTTGAAGAACAGTTGAAAAGTTTGCCTGGAATCGTTTCAGTAGCAAAAATGAACGCAAACCCTTTCTTCAAGGAGTCATTTGTCCTCATGGTGAATCAACCCATCGATCATCACCATCCTGATAAAGGTACATTCCCCCAGCGGGTTGTTTTATCCAACCTTGGAATCGATAAGCCTGTTGTTTACATCACTGAAGGGTACGGGGGCGATTATGGTGAAAGTGAGAAATACCTCAATGAACTTTGTCCCATGTTGAATGCCAATCAGTTATTTGTAGAACACCGTTTTTTTGGCAAATCCGTACCCGATTCTATTGACTGGAATTATATGACTGTTGAAAACGCAGCTGCTGACCACCATCACATTGTCGAATTGCTCAAACCGATTTTTAAAAATAAATGGATCAGTACGGGCATTAGTAAAGGGGGTGAAACGGTTTTGTACCATCGGGCCCTTTATCCGAATGATGTTGAAATATCTGTACCTTATGTAGCTCCTTTGAATTTTTCTGTTGAAGAGAAAAGGCATGACCGTTTTATCAGGCACAAAACCGGGACTGCCTATGAACGGAAAAGCCTTAAGGAATGTCAGATAGAATTTCTTAAAAGAAAAAGCCGGTTGATGCCACTCTTTGAACAATTGTGCAAGGATAAAAAATACAACTTCAGGGCATCTGCCAGCCAGATTTTTGACTATTGTGTCCTTGAATTTGCTTTCTCTTTCTGGCAATGGGGGTATCCTGTTTCAGGTATCCCTGCTTCCTACGCAACTGATAAGGAGTTTTTCAATTATCTGGTCAAAATCTGTTCACCTGATTATTTTGATATTGAGAGTGGAAAATCCACTTTCCCGTTTTTTGTGCAAGCTTTGAAACAACTTGGTTATTACGGTTACAATCCCCGACCTTTTAGAAAATACATGGAATTAGGGGATACTCATGATTATATCATGAAATTGTTTATGCCTTCATCCATTAAGTTCCAATATGATCCGGCAATGAGCCTATTGGTGAAGAGGTATCTGAAAAAAAATGCTGACAAAATTTTGCTGATTTATGGCGAAAATGACCCTTGGTCGGCATCGGCAGCTTCAACAAGGGGTAATCATAAGATTCTGAAGGTCGTACAGCCCAGAGGAAGCCACAGGTCCAGGATTGGTACTATGCCCGAGGTGCAAAATAAATTGATCATTAAAACACTTAAAGCCTGGATGAATTAATAATGCTTGAAAATGTCTAATTTCTAATAAGTTATGAAAAAACATTTTGGGTTATTTTTCAAAAAATATTGGATATTGCTTTTACTTATAATCATCAAATTTGTATTGCAGTTCATTGTCATAAACCCGGTATATGAATTGCACCGTGACGAGTTTTTGCATCTCGATCAGGCCTTTCATCCTGCAGCAGGATTTATATCGGTCCCACCATTGATATCATGGGTCTCAATCCTGATTAATATTTTAGGTGGAGGGATATTTTGGATCAGGTTTTTTCCAGCACTTTTTGGTGTCTTGACACTTCTTGCCATCTGGTTGATTGTTGAGGAATTGGATGGAGGAATTTTTGCACAGTTGTTGTCTGGAACAGTTTTTGTGTTTTCTGTATTTGCCCGGGTCAATCTACTTTACCAACCAAATTCTTTCGACATCCTTGCCTGGACTATTGTTTTTTATTTGTTGGTCAGGTATATTAAAGATTCAAAGCCCAATTGGTTATATTATATTGCAATAGTGAGTGTTATTGGATTTTACAATAAATACAATGTCGTTTTTTTGTTAATGGGACTTTTTCTCGCGATTTTATGTACCGATTTGAGAAAGGTTCTTGCCAGAAAAGCATTCTTCCTTGCGCTGTTATTAGGATTGATCTTATTCTTGCCAAATCTACTTTGGCAATACAACCACGGGTTTCCTGTTGTTCTACATATGAAGGTACTCAGGGAGACGCAACTTGTCCATGTTAGTTCTTTGGGTTTTATTAAGGATCAGTTGTTATTTCTTGCTGGTGCATTGCCATTATTTGTCGCTGCTTTTTTTGCGTTTTTCAAGCATTCTGAATTAAAAAAATTCAAAGTTATTGGTCTTACTTTTATCTTTGTGATGGTTATTTTCCTTTTACTAAAAGCCAAAAACTATTATGCCCTTGGACTTTATCCTGTGTTATTTTCGTTCGGATCTGTTTACCTTGAGAAAAAATTTCCACAAAAATTTCCATTTATTTCCACTTTATATCTATCCATTAATATTCTGATGTTTATCAGCGTGGTCAATTTCATGTTTCCGGTCTTAACTCCTGAAGCAATTACCGAACGGAAAGAGCAATTTGAATCGATGGGACTTATGCGATGGGAGGATGGCAAGAACCATCAACTGCCGCAGGATTTTGCCGATATGATTGGATGGAAGGAGATGGCTGCCCATGCCAGCATTGCATATAATCGGTTATCGGAAGAGGACAAAAAGGGAACATTAATTTTTTGCAATAACTATGGTCAGGCAGGTGCTTTAAATTTCTACAACCGGGGAAGAACGCCGGAAGCCTATTCATTTAGCACCGACTATCTTTTTTGGATTCCTGAAAACCTCAAGATTACAAATGTAATCTTGATTGGTAATTACCCTGATAATAAAGTTGTTCAATTATTTGACCGGATCGAAAAAATTGGTTCTGTCGATAATCAGTTGGCCCGCGAAAAAGGGACTTCAGTCTATTTGATGTCAGGGGCAAATGAGAAATTCTCAGGTATTTTTAATGCTGAGGTAAAACGCCGTCGGATTGAAATGGATTGCTTTTGATTTGATCACATTCAAAATTGTCAAAATTTACAATTTCTAAAATGATTGTTAATCAGGATTTTATAAAAGTTGATTATACGGATAAACATTTGGACAGCCGTGAATTTGAGAATTGCACCTTTTGGGAATGTAATTTTTCCAATTCCAATTTATCAAATATTTCTTTTATTGAATGTAGGTTTACAAACTGCAATCTGAGCAATGCCAAAATTGCGGAAACTGGATTTAAGGAGGTTAAGTTTAAAAATTGCAAGTTATTGGGGTTAAGTTTCAGCGATTGCAGCAAATTTCTTTTAATCCTTGATTTTGAAGAATGCAACCTGAACCTCGCCTCTTTCTTTAAGTTAAAACTAAAGAATACAAGGTTCAAAAAGTGTTCACTTCAGGAAGTTGATTTTGCAGGCGCAGATCTGACACTTTCTGTTTTTGACAACTGTGATTTAACCAGGTCCATCTTCGATCAGACGATTCTTGAAAAAGCTGATTTTCGAACATCCCAAAATTATTCAATTGATCCTGTCAAAAACAAAATGCGGAAAGCGAAGTTTTCTTTGCCCGGAGTTTTGGGATTATTGGCAAAATTCAATATTGAGATAGAATAATTAAATTCTGTGTTGAAAGAATCAAAAAGAATGACTAAAATTGTTTGCTGATTTTAATGGAACATAAATTGTTTAACATTATAGCTTAATCTTTTTTAAAATGGAAGAAATTCTCGAAAAACTGGCACATTGTGTTGAATTTGGAAAAATCAACCTCGCATCACCTTATCCACCGGACCTGCGTGGCCAGGAAGGTGCAGACGAACTGACCAAGAAAGCGCTCGACATGGGCATACCACCAACTGAGGTCTTGAACAAAGGACTTGTGATCGGAATGGGAAAAGTTGGGGTTAAATTCAGGGAAAATAAGGTGTTCGTTCCCCAGGTTCTCATGAGTGCCAAGGCGATGAGCTTTGGAATGGCGCATCTGAAACCTTTCTTCAACGATGGATCGGTAGTAAGGAAGGGGAAAATCATTATCGGGACGGTCGAAGGTGACCTTCACGACATTGGTAAAAACCTTGTTGCCATGATGGTCGAAGGTAGTGGCTGGGAAGTGATTGACCTTGGGACAGATGTAAAAGCGGAGAAATTTGTTGAGTCGGTAAAAGCGAATCCAGGTGCGGTTGTTTGTCTTTCTGCCCTTCTTACGACTACAATGGTCAATATGGAAAAAATTGGGAAAGCGGTGAAAGAAGCCGTTCCCGGAACACTTGTAGCCATCGGTGGGGCTCCTGTAACGCAGGATTATAGCAATAAAATTGGAATGGATATCTATTCAGCTGATCCTCAGGGTCTTATTGATTGTCTGGCAAAACTGAATTAATTTTTGCATTGGTAAATTAAAAAGAGAAACGACATTTTTGTCTCAATTCTTATTAAAAACTTGAAGGCTGTCCGGTATGTCAGCCTTCAAGTTTTAATGTTTCATTCTATCTGGTAAGATCAAATCATGTCAGGAAATTTTCTATTGAAATCTTTTTTGAGGTTCAGCCTGTTTTTACTTTTGTTGGTTCCCTCGTCCCCGGTATTTTCACAACTTTCAATTTCCGATTATCAACGGGCCGACTCAATTGTTAAACTGAACGATTTGGTTTACAATCAAATCAATAATGTAAGTTGGATTGATTCAACCACCACTTTCTGGTTTCAGGTCAAAACACGCAATGGAAATGAATATCGGATTGTTGATGCAGCAAAGGTTACAAAGGAATTGGCTTTCGATTCTGAAAAGTTATTGCAACAATTGAACAATCAACTAACCAGTAAAATTTCTGCAAAATCTTTGCAGCTTGATAAATTGAAATTTGATTTAAAGGAAAACCTGATCCGTTTCGAGTTCAATAAATTTCATTGGACCTATAATCTTAAAGATTTTAGTCTTAAAAAAGGTTCAATAATAAAAGTGGATGCTCCCGGACCTTCGTGGATGGATCCTTTTGATGAACTTGGGAATAAACCGGTACCTTCACACGACAGTGTTTGGGTCGCGTTTATCAAAAATTTCAATGTTTATATTCGAAACACCAAGGACAATAATGAAGTTCAACTCAGTTTTGATGGTACACAAGGTGATTTCTATTCTTCATATTTTCAATGGTCGCCCGATTCAAAATTCCTGGCGGTAAATAAAATCCGAAACAACGAAGGCCATGTCATTTATTTTGTGGAGTCTTCCCCAAAATCACAGTTGCAGCCTGTTTTACAGAAACGCAATTATCTGAAGCCCGGGGATGCACTTCCCATTAAAAGTCCGTCTTTATTTAATATCAGTTCTTTAAAGCAGATACCGGTTGATGCGAAACCTTTTGAAAACCAATATGCTCTATCCCGGTTGGACTGGAATAAAACAAGTTCTGCCTTTACCTTCGAATTCAACCAACGCGGTCATCAGGTTTATCAGGTTGTAGAAGTCAACGCTACAACAGGTACAACCAGGATCGTCATCGATGAGCGGAGCAAAACCTTTATTGATTACAGCGGAAAACTATTCCGTTATGATCTGGAGGATAGGGGTGAAATAATATGGGCCTCTGAACGTGATGGTTGGAACCATCTTTATTTGATCGATTCAAAAACCGGTAAAGTTAAAAAGCAAATTACAAATGGCAATTGGCCTGTGCGCGAAGTCGTTAAAGTAAATGAAAAACAGTCGTATATCCTCTTTAAAGCTTCTGGCCGGAATCCGGGTGAAGATCCCTATTTTGTCCATTATTACAAAGTCAACTTGGATGGTAGCAATCTTATGGATTTAACACCTTCAAAAATGGATCACCAGGTCTTTTTTTCTTCTGATTTCAGCTATTACACTGATACTTATTCAACAGTCAATACTGCTCCAGTTACTGATTTGCGCCGCATTTCTGATAGTTCGGTGGTCATGGAAATTGAAAAGGCAGATATTACCGAATTACTTGCAAAGGGGTGGATTGCTCCTGAACCATTTGTCGCAAAAGCAAGGGATGGTGTAACCGACATCTGGGGCAATATTTACCGCCCAACGACATTTAATCCCTCGAAAACATATCCGATTATTGAATACATTTATGCTGGTCCCCACAGCTCATTTGCACAAAAAAGTTTCAAACCGGTCAATGCTGCATTTTCGGGTTTGGCTGAGTTGGGATTTATTGTTGTTCAGCTCGATGGTATGGGAACCTCAAACCGTTCAAAAGCCTTTCATGATGTGTGTTGGAAGAACCTGAAAGATGCTGGTTTTCCTGATCGCATCCTATGGATAAAAGCTGCAGCAACTAAATACAACTACATGGATATTAATCGTGTTGGACTGTTTGGAGGTTCTGCAGGTGGTCAGAATACCCTGGCGGGATTGTTATTTCATCCTGATTTTTACAAGGCCGGCTCTTCTTCATGCGGTTGCCATGATAACCGGATGGATAAGATGTGGTGGAACGAGCAATGGCTTGGTTATCCGATTGGACCGCAATATGCCGAAAATTCAAATGTGGTAAATGCTGCAAATTTGCAGGGAAAACTATTGCTGATTGTCGGTGAGATGGATGACAATGTTGACCCTGCCTCGACTATGCAGGTCGTTAATGCACTTATTAATGCAAAAAAAGATTTTGAGTTGGTGGTACTTCCAGGCTCTAACCATACTTTGGGAGGAGTTTATGGTGAACAGAAACGTAGGGACTTTTTCGTAAGGACCTTTCTGAACCAATCAACACCTGATTGGAACCACAATAAAAACTGATTATTAAACATTTACATTATTTTAATCAATATGACAGGTAAGGAGCGAATTCAAAAAACGTTTAAACTTGAACCTACCGATTCGATTCCATGGGTTCCATTTGTGGGTGTTCACGGCGCAAGCCTGATCGGGGTCAATGCTGCGGAGTATCTTCATTCTGCTGACTGTATCTTTGAAGGAATTGCCAAAGCCATCGAATTGTATCAACCTGACGGAATACCTGTGTTATTTGATTTGCAGCTTGAAGCGGAATTGTTGGGATGTAAGCTCAATTGGTCGGACGAAAATCCACCTGCTGTGATCTCACACCCATTATTAGAGGGGGTTACGATTGACGATTTAGTCATTCCAAAAATTGGGGATGGTCGTTTGCCGATTGTTTTCGAAGCAACGAAACGGCTTCGTGAAAATTACCCCGACCTTGCACTGTATGGATTGATAACCGGCCCGTTTACCCTGGCACTTCACTTGCTGGGTACTGATATCTTCATGAAACTATTTGAAGACCCGGAATACATTGGAAAGTTGTTTGCATTTTGTAGGAATGTGGCGATACAAATGTCTGATTATTATATTGATGCCGGATGTGATGTGGTTGCTGTGGTTGATCCGATGACGAGCCAGATCGATCCTTCAACTTTTGAGAATTTTGTATCCCAACCCATGACAGATATTTTCAATCATATACGTGAAAAAGGTGCATTGAGTTCATTTTTTGTTTGTGGTCATGCCCAACAAAATATTGGGGTAATGTGTAGTTGTAAACCTGATAATATCAGTATTGACGAAAATATTCCGCTTGACTATGTAAAGGAAATCGCATTGAAGCACAACATAAGTTTTGGCGGAAACCTTCAGTTAACGGTTGTCCTGTTAATGGGAACGACTGAAGATGCTTCATTCAATGCTTTGGATTGCATCGATTTGGGGGGGAACAGAGGTTTTATCTTGTCACCAGGATGCGATCTTCCAATGGCTACTCCTCCCGAAAATTTGATCGCTGTAACAAAGTTGATTAAGGATCCTTATGAACGTCAGGTTTTTAAGGCAATGACCCGAAAAGCTGATAGTCTTAAATTGCTGAACATGAAAGACTATGGGCAGAGCGATAAGGTGATAGTCGATATCATTACCCTTGATTCCGAATCATGTGCCCCATGCCAATATATGGTCGAAGCGGTCAGGAAAATTACACCCCATTTTGAAGGGATCGTAGAATGGCATGAACATACCATAAAGCAAATGGAAGGAGTAACATTTATGGCCTCATTGATGGTCAAGAATATACCAACGATTTGTATAGATGGGAAAATCTCTTTTGTCAGTCAGATACCGCCTAAAAATGAGTTGATCGCTGCCATTCAAAAAAGGATCAATGAAAAAATCAAGCTAAAGATCCAGGCAAAGAAGGGTGAGTTTATTGTTTTTGGAAAGGATGAAGAGGAGATAAAACTGCTGAAAAACAAGATCGAAACAGCGTTTTTGCAAACTGGTAAAAACATTGACGTTACCTATTTTTCAGGTCAGGATAAGTTGGCCGAATTTGGACTGACCCAAACGCCGTCCATTATTTTGAAAAAGTATGCCCTTAAATCTCAAGGGAAGGTGCCTTCTGTAGATGTTGTCACCGAATGGCTTAAGGAAGTTTGAAAATTAAAAGATATGGGAAAAATTACAGATCGTATAAAAGAAGGTAAAATTCTGGTTTCTGATGGTGCGTGGGGGACTTTTTTGCATGAAAAAGGACTCAAGGCCGGACAATGTCCCGAGCTATGGAACATCGAACATGCAGAGGAGGTTTGTGACATTGCAAAGAGTTACATTGATGCCGGTGCTGATATGGTCGAGACAAACAGTTTTGGTGGAAGTAGCATTAAATTAAGTCATTATGGATTAGCTGACAGGGCTTTCGAACTTAATCATGCAGCAGCTGAAAATTCAAGAAAAGCTGCAGGAAATAAATTTGTGCTGGGGTCCATTGGTCCAACAGGCAAAATCCTGATGATGGGTGACATCTCTCATGAGGAAGTTTATGAATCTTTTAAAGAACAAGCAATTGCACTTGAAAATGGAGGTGTCGATGCAATAATAATTGAGACGTTTACAGATGTTGACGAGGCAAGGTTGGCAATCAGAGCCGCAAAGCAAAACACAACTCGGGAAGTCATATGTACAATGACGTTTGAAAAAACTGTCGATGGTGAGTATCGCTCCATGATGGGAATTTCCCCAAGTGAAATGGTGCATGAGCTTGTCCCTGAGGGAGTTGATATCATCGGAACTAATTGTGGTAATGGAATTGAACGAATGATCGAAATCGTCAAAGAGATCCGATCCTGCAATGCCGAAATTCCAGTTTTGGTTCATGCAAATGCTGGAATGCCAACGCTTCATGAAGGAAAGACAGTTTTCCCTGAATCCCCGGAACAAACCGCTGGTTTTGTAAAAGCAATTATTGAGGCAGGAGTGAACATTGTCGGAGGCTGTTGCGGTACGACACCTGAACATATTAGGCAAATTGCTTTGGTTGTTGCCACCGTATAAGGATAATTTTTATCTGGAATGATCAATAAAATACCTTTTTACCTTGTTACAGGCTTTTTGGGAAGCGGCAAAACAACATTAATTAAGCATTTTATCCGATCATTTGCTGATTCAAAAAAAATAGCCATTATTCAAAACGAATTTGCCGAGGTTAATATCGATAGTCGAGAACTGAGGCAGACGGGAAAACCTTTTGAATTGCTCGAAATAAACAATGGATCAGTGTTTTGTGTTTGTTTGTTAGGTAGCTTTGTTCATTCATGTGCCGATTTTATTCATCAGCACGAGCCCGATTTAATTATTTTGGAGGCATCCGGTCTTTCTGATCCGATCAGTATCGGCCAGATTATTTCATCGTCCCCTCTTAGGAATCTTGTATGGCTTGCACATACTTACACTGTGATCGATGCTCTTAATTTTCAAAAAACGATAGAAAGGGTAGGCCGCAACCTTCACCAGATAAGGGTTGCTGACACAATTGTGCTGAATAAATGTGATTTAGTTGATAATAAGACTGTTGAAATTGAGGATAAATTGAGAGCAGTCAATCTGTTCGCAAAAATATCTGAAACATCTTTTTGTAATATTGAATTGGATCAGCCTAAAAGATTCCATCCACCTTTGTGGATCAATGGAATTGAACCCTCTGGTAGTTTAGGAAGACCTGAATTATGCTCCGTTGTGATCAAATCCTCAAAGATGATCTCAATCGGTTATTTGGAACTATTTATTAAAAAGTATAGTTTAATTGCTTATCGTATAAAAGGTTACGTCCTGACTACTACCGGTACGAGAGCTGTCCAGGCAAGTTTTGGACAAATCGGATTACAACCGGTTGTAAATCATTATTATCCAACTGAAATTGTTATAATAGGGCCCGAAATAGATCAAAAAAGTGTACAACAAGAATTTGAAAATTTATGTTTACAGAACTAAAAAACTTCAGCTACTCATTTAACGAGTTAAAAATTAATGTGCGAATGGTCGAAGAAGCCATGGGTTATTTTGAAACTACTTCCCCGGAACCATTTCCAGAAATGATTGCTTTAGCTTTAGGACAATGTGAGTCATTATGCGATATCAGGGGGAGTATACTGGTTTCATCTAATTTTGTCTGTAATACAAAGGGTTACATAACAATAGAGGGGACTACTTTTAATACAGGGATAAAGATCATGAAGCAACTTGGATTAGCCCGGGGGGCAACTCTTTTTATTTGTACTGCCGGGTCAGGAATTGGAGTAAGGAGTAATGAACTCATGGCCAGGGGTGATTTCATGGAGGGCTATATCCTTGATGTTATTGGATCGGTTACTGTTGAAGCGGCAATTGATAAAATACAGAATGCCCTTGAAATTGAAATGATGGGCAATGGATTGAAATTGACAAACAGGTATAGTCCTGGATATTGTGGTTGGGCACTTCAGGAGCAAAAGCAATTATTTGACCTTTTCCCCAATAATTATTGTGGAATTCAACTTTCGGATTCATTTCTTATGAATCCTGTTAAATCGGTAAGTGGAATTATGGGATTTGGCGAAAATGTTAAAAATGGAATTTATGAATGTCAGTTATGTGAGCTTGTTACTTGCTTTTACAGAAAAATTAGGATCGACAAACATAAGAAAATCAAATGATTGAATCAATATTCATACATATTTATTTTCACCGTGTATAGTTAAGGATAACAATGAAATGGAATAAGCTTCCCAACAAAACAAAAACATGAAACACTGCATGCCCAAATTTGAGTGACTTTCTTTGATAAAACAAAGCCCCGACTGTATAGGAAATCCCACCGGCTAAAAGCCATAATAAACCTTGCATTGGCATACTATTTATTAATGGTTTAATTGCGATTACGATGACCCATCCCAACAGTACGTAGGAGCATGTCGAAAGTATTGAAAAACGTCCAATAAAGAAAAACTTCATAGCAATACCCACCGCTGCAATTAACCAGACGATACCAAAAATAATCCATCCCCAAGTTCCCTGAATTGTGAGCAAAGTAATTGGGGTATATGTCCCAGCAATTAAAAGATAAATGGCCGAATGGTCATAAATATTCAACATTCTTCTTGTCTTGGGATCTGTCGATGAATGGTAAAGAGTGGAGGCAAGATACAAGGCCGATAAGCTTAAACAATATATTAAATAGCTATATATCTGTATGTTATTATTATTTGAAAATCCAATTTTGATTAGGAACACGGAACCGAATAATGCCAAAACTAACCCTATGCTATGGGAAACTATGTTTAAATTCTCTTCTTCTTTGGAATACACTCTTTCCTTTTTCATAAATACTTGTAATACAAATATATAAACTAAAAATAAATCATCTTTACTTTCATATCCTCTTGACAATAAAATTTTAAGCTAAAATAAACTCATTTCAATGCGCAATGAATTGCAATATTATTCAAAAGTTTCGATTTTATTTAATGAATTGCAATACTATTTCATCACGATTTACTTTGACAAACGTCGGTAAGGAGGATCCCATATTCAATCATAATGTTATTTTATAATTCTGAAATTACCAAGTTGTTCTGATTTTGAAATTTCAAAGTCAGAACAAACTCTTATTTAAATATAAAGACATGGATTTTTAATATTTAATTAACATTGTGATAAAGATTGAAATTATTGAAATGAAATATATTGATTTCATGCAGATTAATCCATTTTTGATTATTATTTTTGTTTTAGTTATTTTGTCTTCGATTAGGTCATATAAGATTTTTAATAACGTCTAAATCAATGCTAAATTAATTATTTGAACATTCAATTTATTGATTATTAGATTAATAAAATAATTAATAAAAATGATTTTTGTTTATTTTTTTTTATTATATTGCGATTGTTAAAATTAGTGAAATATTAATCAAAATTAGTGGTAAAGTATGATTGTATTTCACTATATTTGCATAATGAATTACAATTGGAAGTATTAAGTAATAACGTTCTTAAATCAAATATTAAAATTTTTTATCTATGAAAAAACTAAGCTTAAGTATTGTAGTGCTTTTTGTGTGCTACTCGCTATCATTCGCTCAGGACAAAGAAAAAACTGAATTTAAAAAAACTTGGGAGGTTGGGCTCAATTTAGGTGTTCAAAGGTTTACCGGGGAGTATAATACATATAAACCTTTTCTTGAGCACTATAAAAACTGGACGCCAGGCACCGATTTTGGAATGGGAGCATTGCTAAGGAAGAATTACTCCCAAGTATTTGCTATGGAATTGTCCTGGAACTTTACCAATCTTACTGGTACAAATTGGAATAGACCTTCACTAGCTATTCCTTATCCAAATAGTTTTAAAACAGGAGTTGGCGAGTTCGATTTAAACACAGTTTGGAACATCAACAATTTGTTTGCGAAAAACAAGTTTGACCGTAAAGCATATTTGTTTGCAAAAGTTGGTTATGGTTTTACTCATATTGCACCTAAAACAACTTCCAATGGGACATTGCCAAACCTTACCATTGATGATAGGACACACTGGCAACCTCTTACTTTGCCATTGGGAGCAGGTATTGCTTTTCGTTTGAGCAATAAATTGAAATTGGATATTGGCACACAATGGACATTGACCAATACTGACAGGTATGACGGAGTTGCATTGGATAATGATCCAACAATAAAAAAAGGCCATAATCTGGCGGATGTTTCAGGAACAAAGCTTTATACATATGCTGGCTTAAGGTACAATTTTGGAACTTTTGCGGAGTTAATGGGAAAGAAGAAAAAGCCTGAAGCTGTTGTTATCGAAAAACCAAAACCAGAACCAAAACCGGAACCAAAACCGGAACCAAAGAAGGAAGAACCTAAGATCGAAAAGAAAGTTGTTAAGCCAGCTGTTCTTGGTAATGTTTATAAAGTCTATTTCGCATTCGATAAATGGGATATCAATACTCAGGCCGCTTCTGACCTTGATCGTTTGGCAGCAGATATGTTGGCTAATCCAACTGTAAATGCCGATCTTAAATCGCATACCGACTCAAGAGGTCCTGCAAGTTACAATATGAAACTTTCAGAAAAACGCAGTAAATCAGTTATTGATTACCTGGTTAAAAAAGGTATCGCTCTATCAAGAATTAATGCTCAAGCCTTTGGTGAAACCAAACTTACCAATAAATGTTCTGACGGAGTTCCTTGTACGGCTGCTGAACATCAGGCAAATCGTAGGACTGAAACAATTATTATTGAATAATATTCGATTTCTTTCCTAAACTTAGGTGAAGGTTTAGATAAAATTTTTAGGAGGTTGTTTTCGGACAACCTCCTTTTTTTTCAGGCAATTTATTCTTGATCTATGATTCGAATTGGATTATTATCCGATACTCATGGTTATATTGACGACAGGATTTTAAGCTATTGTGGTGAATGTGATGAAATTTGGCATGCAGGTGACATAGGCAGTGAAACGACAGCGCGGAAATTAGTTCAGACAAAGCCATTCCGTGCTGTGCACGGTAACATTGATGGGAAGGATTTAAGGTTAATTTATCCATCCAGATTAAGGTTTTGCTGTGAAGAAGTTAATGTTCTGATGGTTCATATAGGTGGATACCCCGGACGCTATTCACCGGAAATACGCAGTGAAATTGCCGTTAATCCTCCTCAGTTATTTATTTCAGGCCATTCACATGTTTTGAAGGTCATTTATGATCAGAAATATCAATTGCTGCATATTAATCCAGGTGCTGCTGGAATTCAGGGGTTTCATCAGATCAGGACAATAATTCGGTTCACGATCGATAAAGCGTCTATTAAAGATTTGGAAGTAATTGAACTTGGAAGGAAAGATATTATTTCGATGTGAAGACACCAACTGCCCAATTCAGCATCTCTGCATACCTTACCAGTTGTAATCCCAACTCCTTTGCACGAGTTTCGATCGAAACCAAATCACTTAAATAAAATCCACTCATAATTAGCTCCCCACCTCGGTTTAACGCTTGGCAGTATTGTGGCATATCGTGCAGAAGGATATTCCGGTGAATATTGGCATATATAAAATCGTATTTATTGTCCTGGATTAATTCAACTCCTCCGAACAGTACTTCCAGATTTTCAATCCTATTGAGCTTTGAATTTTCAATTGCACTGTTTACAGCCCATTGATCAATATCGATAGCTGTAATACTTTTTGCCCCTTTCATCGAGGCAAGGATACTGAGTATTCCTGTACCACAACCCATATCAAGAACAATTTTCCCTGCCAGTTGTTCTTCCAAAATTTCACTTATCATAAGACTCGTAGTTTCATGATTACCGGTGCCAAACGCCATACCAGGATCAATGACAATCTCATATTCAGCATGAGGAAAATCATGATGAAATGGAGCCCGTATCAGACATTTATCTGCAATTATCAATGGTATAAAATAATTCTTTTCCCATATTTCATTCCAGTTTTCATCGGGAATGGTTTCTATTGTGAAATGGAATTTGAAATTTAAATAATTATTGTGGGAAAGGTTAAAGATTTTATCCCGTGAAAATTCATTTGAAGGAATGTATGATTCAATAATTTCATCTGTTTCAGTAAAACTTTCATAACCGATATCCCCCAGTTCGGCAATCAGGATTTCCCGATTAATTTCAGTGTCAGGTTGTAAACTGCAGTTGACTTTTGTATATTCCATTGATATTAAACTAAATGACCACGAATTCGCGAATTCGTGGTCATTTTAAAAATTCAATTCTTGAATTCGTGGTCAGTCAAAAATATAAGCTGTAATAAATTAATATGCATTGATTATTGCAAGAAAATCAGGGGCTTTAAGTGAGGCTCCACCAATTAAGCCACCATCAATATCGGGTTGGCTGAACAGATCTTTGGCATTTGATGGACTGCAAGATCCACCATAAAGGATCGAAATCTCTTCTGCAACTTCCTTATTGTATTTATTGGCAATCAAACCTCTAATGAACGAGAGCATATCCTGTGCCTGTTGCGTTGATGCTGTAACTCCGGTTCCAATAGCCCAAATAGGTTCGTAAGCAATTACAAGTTTAAGCAATTGTTCAGATGGTAGCAGAAAAATGGTTTCGTCCAATTGTTGTTTTACATATTCATTTTGAGTGCCAGCTTCGCGGATTGCCAATGCTTCTCCACAGCAATATATGGGCGTCAAACCTTGTTCTAGGACCTGTGTCAGTTTTTTGTTCAAAGTTACGCTGGTTTCGTGGTAATATTCACGTCGCTCCGAATGTCCAAGAATCACATAAGTTGCACCTGTAGATTTGACCATAGAAGCGGAAACTTCACCGGTAAAAGCACCCTTGGGTTCGGCTGCACAATTTTGTGAAGAAACATCAATGCGGTCTGCATCAACAGCCTCGACTATGCTTGTTAAATGGGTAAATGGTGCGCCAAGTACCACAACAACATCTTTGGCCCCGCTTGTCAGAACAAGTTCATTTACACTTTTTGCCAATTCAACACCTTCTTTTACAGTTGTGTTGCACTTCCAATTGCCGGCTACGATCTTTTTTCTCATTGTACTGCTATTTTAAAATTTTAATTAAAAGCCTTTGATTTATTTAGGATACAAAGTTAAAACTTAATGATAAACCTCGAAATCTAACTGCATCACTATTCAATGATTTAACTTTTTATTCATTTCTATATTAATAATAGATTCAGCTTCCTGCGGAGTAGGGAAATCGTTATAGTGCCATTTTGCAATAATTGTACCTTTTCTCAAAAGGATAAGGCCTGGATTTGAGCGGATAATTGTTTTTAAGGTGATCTGATCGGTAAACATCATATCATATACAGGAAGTTGTTCCCTTTTGTATTTTTCAAGGGCAGCACCCGAAGTAGAAGTGAGGCCAATAAAATTGAAACCTTTATTTTTTGCCCAACTGGCCAATTCATTAAGTCCATTTTGCTTCTTGTGGAAAGATTTTTGAAGATCGTAAGAAATTACCATAAATGTGAAGCTGGAATCTCGCAGAAAGAAATCTGTAAGGTTTTCATTATTAATATTTTGTATTGAGAAATCATGAATGGGGGGCCGATACCCTTGCCTGATTAGTTTGGGTTGGTCCATGGATTCAAATTTCCAGTTGATGGTGTCTTGCCATGGAAAATCACGGTCGCTAAATTTTTTGACTTCCTGTGTTTTCAGATTTTTATATGAATAGGTAGTTTGGTAAACATCAGTTGGTACCCCTTCAGGAACTTTCATCCCTTCCTGGATATTCACACCAATTTTATATGGCCTGAAATCAATAAGCGGCTCGTGATTATAGGACCAGTAAACAGCTAAAATATATCCCAAGATGATAAGGCTAAAAACAATTTCCCTGAATTTTTTATTCGTTATGAACTGAAGCTTTTTGCGGTTGATTACCAGTAGGATAGCAAGCGAAATAAGCAAGATATTTTTATAAAAGGTCTCCCAATTGGTGATAACTAAAGCATCTCCAAAACACCCGCAATCTGTAACTGGATTTTTCAAGGCAATGTAAAGGGTAAAAGGAGTAAAAAAGATCATAAAAACCAAAGCCAACTTTGTGGATAATCTGGTCATTATTCCAGTTAACAGGGCAATACCGAGAGCAAATTCGGCAAATGGAAGTACAAAAGAACCAAGTATTGTTAAAAATCCAAATACATTGAGATGAAGTGCTTCAAGATAATCGTCAAGTTTATATTGAAAACCAGCAGGATCAATTCCTTTTACGAATCCGGAAAACACAAAGACTGTCCCGACAAACCATCTGGATATTATAAGTAATTTATGCTTCATAATTATTCTCAAATTCAATTTTGATTAAAGCAAAAACAGCATAATTAATTATATCAAGGTAATTGGCATCAATTCCCTCTGAAACGATTGTAATTCCTAGATTATCTTCAATCTGTTTTGTCCTTTTAATTTTCATCAGGATAAGATCTGTATAAGAACTGATCCTCATTTGGCGCCAGGCCTCTCCGTAATCGTGATTTTTTGCCATCATGAGGTTTTTTGCTTTAACAAGATTATCACGATATTTTTGTTCTGTGATATCAGCAGGCAGTTCTTCCTCTGATGTTCCCAATTCCAGTTGGATCAGAGCCATTGCACAGTAATTAATGATTCCAATAAATTCAGACCTTGAATCTTCCTCAATCATGGATACCCCTTTCTCTTCTATACTCCTGATTCGTTGTGCTTTAATATAAATCTGATCAGTCACCGATTTGGGCCTTAAAATCCGCCATGCCGTTCCATAATCTTTCATTTTTTTAATAAAAACTTCCCGGCAAATTCCGATTACATGATCAAATTGTTGATTCGTTTTATCCATAATTATCTTTTGAGCCATAAAAGTATTAAAAAATGGGGAATGAGTGTAACATTTATTCTTACTTTTGAATTTTAAAATTTGTTTATGCTATTTCAAGAAAACAATAATCAATTCTATAAAAAAAAGAGTTCCATTCAACTAAACGGTAAACTCATCAATCTGGCAAAACCAACTGTTATGGGTATTTTAAATGTGACTCCTGACTCCTTTTATGATGGTGGTGCTTATTCAAATGAGAAATCTATTTTGGAGAGGGCCACTCAAATCTTTGAAGAGGGGGGGCAATTCATCGATATTGGAGCCATGTCGACCAGGCCAGGAGCATTGGAAATATCGATAGAAGAAGAACTAAAAAGATTATTGCCGGCAGTCAAAGCTGTACGAAAAGAGTTGCCGGATGCAAGTATTTCGATTGACTCTTACCGTTCTGAAGTTTTAAAGGTCGTATTTGATGAAATTGGTGGATTTATCGTCAATGATATTTCGGGTGGTACTTTTGATCCTAAAATGTTTGAAATTGTGGCCGATTTGCAACTACCCTATATTTTGATGCACACCAAAGGAAAGAGCAATACTATGCAGAATGATCCTGTATATCTGGATGTTGTAAAAGACATAATCCTATTTTTATCAACACAACTTCAAAAATTAAAATTATTGGGAGTCTGTGACATTCTTATTGACCCTGGTTTTGGTTTTGGCAAGACAGCCGCCCATAATTATGAATTGCTTAACCGTTTGGATGCTTTCAAAATTTTCGAATTGCCTGTTTTGGCCGGATTGTCCCGAAAGGCTATGATATGGCGGGAATTGGGAATAACCCCCCTTGAGAGCTTAAATGGTACTACAGTTCTCAATACATTGGCTTTATCCGGGGGGTGTGACATTTTAAGGGTTCATGATGTAAAAGAGGCAGTTGAAACAATCATGTTAGTCAATAAAACAAAATGTACTTCAAATGATTGATTTATTTATACATGTTAGGTTTCTCGATTTGATCGATATTTTTCTTGTTGCGGTTATCTTTTATGAAATTTACAAATTGGTAAAAGGCACTGTGGCTTTTAATATTTTCATGGGCATATTCATCATTTTCGTTGTATGGTTGGTGGTGAGGTCACTTAAGATGGAGTTGCTTGGCTCAATATTAGGTCAGCTTTTCGGTGTAGGAGTTATTGCGATCATCATTGTATTCCAGCAAGAAGTTCGGAGGTTTTTGCTTATGCTTGGAAGCCGCTACCGATCAAACCGCAAATTTTCGTTGGAACATCTTTTTTCGAGCCAGTTTAAATTGGCTTCAGAAGCAAGCTTACATGCTATTGTGGAAGCTTGTGGCCAAATGTCTGAAAATCATACAGGTGCATTGATTGTACTTGCAAGGGAAAGCGAACTCACTGAATATGTTGAAACTGGTGAAATAATTGATGCTTCAATCTCCTCTGAACTTATAAAAAGCATCTTTTTTAAGAATTCACCTCTACATGATGGTGCGGTAATCATCAGTCTGAACAGAGTTAAGGCTGCCAGGTGTATCCTTCCTGTATCCCAAAAGTTGGAATTGAATCCTGCGCTTGGTCTGAGGCATCGCGCTGCCATCGGAATTTCAGAACAGACTGATGCCTTTGTAATCGTTGTGAGTGAAGAAACTGGCCATATCTCCACTGCAAGCAATGGAGATATAACTGAGGATCTTTCAGCCGACGATTTATTTAAAGTCCTTGAAACAAATCACAAATAAGTGCTGGTCATTATTATTAAAAATAATCCGGGGCAGTTTTTTTGGCTGTTGCTGCAACGGTTGTAAAAAACTTGTCAAAATAGGTCAGTAAAAGGTCAATAAATTGGGCGTGATAAACACTGTAAAGAGATGCAGTCATTCCACCATCATGTGTGCCTAAAATACCAAATCTCAATTCACCTTCACTTGCTTCCGGACGCAACCATGCCCTGTTGATCCATTTATCGGGCGTATGGGAAAAATCGCCTGCTTCGTCATATGACCAAGAATCAAACTCTTTTGCATCGATCGCCCTTTTAATCTCAATCAATAACCCTTCCGGGTTCTCTGTTTTTACTATTAATGCCATGGTTAAACTATTTATTTAAAGATCAATTAAATCACGCTAAGGTCGATACCCAATAAAGCCATTATGATTATTGCCAGACCAACTATTATCCTATAATATCCAAAAGCTTTAAAACCATATTTGGTGAGAAAGGCAATGAAAAATTTAATTGCTGCCATTGCTACTACAAAAGCTATAACGTTGCCAATCAGTAGGGTGACTAAATTGTCAGTTAGAATATTGACACTTTGAGGATTCAATACTAATTTCAATAGCTTATAACCGGAAGCTGCCGCCATTGTGGGTACTGCAAGAAAAAACGAGAATTCCGCAGCATTTTTCCTTGTAAGTTTGGTTGCCATTCCACCGACAATTGTAGCCATTGAGCGTGAAACTCCTGGTATCATGGCAATACATTGATAAAAGCCAATTTTTAATGACCGTTTCCAGTCCATCTCCTGGTTTATATCCGGATATTCGAACCATTTATCTACAAAAAGCATGAAAACACCGCCAATTACAAGCATCACAGCCACAACAATTACATTCTCCAATAATAAATCGATCTTTTCGCTGAATAAAAATCCAATCACCAAAGCTGGAAGAACAGCGATCAACAATTTCCAGTAAAAATCCCATGTTTGGAAAAACCGTTTCCAGTAAAGGACAACTACAGATAATATGGCACCAAACTGAATATTGACTGTAAATACTTTTACAAATTCAGTGCTTGGCATCGCCAATATTTTTTGGGTAATTATCATGTGCCCGGTTGACGAAACTGGCAAAAACTCAGTAAGTCCTTCAACGATTGCAATGATAATGCTATGTAATATGCTCATTTATAGTAATATTAGTAAAATGAATCAAAAGAGTAATCTGGTGGTAAACTTAATAACCTTTTTGCAATTATTAATCCTTCTCATCTGAGATTTTCAGTTTTGCGAATTTTAACAGAAGATTCTTCTCCCCACCATTGGGGAAAAATACTTTTGCTTTCAGATCTGGCATTTTTCCCTCAATATTTATCACTTTTCCCCGCCCAAAACGCTCATGCTCGACAAACATCCCAACCTTGATTTTTTCAGGATTATCGCTTTCAAATGGTTTGGAGCCAGCGGGAAGTACGCTCCTTGCAATTTGTATACGTTGTTGTGGTGGGTCAGGTTTTCGGGGCGGCTGATAAACTGGCTCCTCACGTTGCAAGTGTTTGTTACTATTATCTGCCATCAGTTCCTGGTTCCGGAATTGTGGCAGCGAACGTATGTTTTGGATATCAAGGAATTGATGGTCAATTTCACCAATAAACCGACTTGGGTTGCAGAATTCGGTTTTCCCCCATCGTAACCTTTGTTGTGCAAACGATAGCCAGGCTTGGTTTTCTGAACGGGTAAGTGCCACATAAAAAAGCCGACGCTCTTCCTCAAGCTCCATTAAAGTTAGCGTCCCTGAAAAACCTGAGGGGAAAAGGTTTTCTTCAAGCCCGACAATAAATACATTCTTAAATTCAAGTCCTTTTGAAGAGTGGACCGTCATCAAAGTTACTTTATCTGTATCGCCTTCTTTGTCGTTATCCTGATCGGTGAGCAAAGCAACATCTTCCATGAAAATTTGCAAACCTGCAGGACGCCCTTCCTCCCTGGCGTTGATCGAGAAATCCTGGATTGCATTCAGCAATTCCTGAGTGTTTTCATATCGGCTCAGGTTTTCAGGTGATTTGTCCTGATACAATTCGGTGAGGATTCCTGATTCGGAGGCAATTTTATTCGCCATTTCATAAGCCTCAGTATTGATAAATTCTGTTGTGAATTTATTGATCAGATTGGAAAATTCATTGATCTTCCTTATTGTTCCGGCATTTAAACCAGACAACATCATTTTTTCGTGATGGACTGCAATTTCCCAAATACTACATCCGGCAACAACAGCCGCATTTTCGAGTTTGTTAACTGAAGTTGTCCCAATACCCCTTACCGGATAGTTGATGATCCGTTTAAACGATTCATCGTCTCTCGGATTGATAATCAGTCTGAAATACGAAAGGATGTCTTTGATCTCTTTGCGCTGGTAAAAAGATAACCCGCCATATATTTTATAAGGGATGTTGCGTTTTCTAAGGATCTCCTCAAATACTCGCGATTGTGCATTTGTGCGGTATAGGATTGCATAATCGGAGTAATCATCATGTTGCCGCATCCTATGATCAAATATTTCATTGGAGACAAGGTACCCTTCTTCATGTTCGTTCATAGCGGTCAACACTTTGATCCGTTCACCTTTTGCATTTTCGCTGAAAACTGTTTTGTGCAATTGATTTTTATTCTTGGCAATCAGGCTATTGGCTGCATCCACAATAACTTGTGTAGAACGGTAGTTCTGTTCCAGTTTATAGGTTTTGTAATCGGCATAGTCTACCTTGAAATTGAGGATATTCTCTATCCTGGCCCCCCTGAATGAATAGATGCTTTGTGCATCGTCACCTACAACGCAAATATTATGGTGCAATTCAGCCAGTCTTTTGACAATCAGGTACTGTGAGAAATTGGTGTCCTGATACTCATCAACCAGAATGTATCGAAAGATACGTTGGTACTTTTCCAATATCTCTGGATGGTTTTTGAATAAAATATTGGTAATCAACAACAAATCATCAAAATCCATTGCCCCTGCACTTTTGCACCTTCTTGCATATTCGAGGTAAATTTCAGCAGTTCGTGGAATGCGGGCAGCTTGGTCCGATTCCCTTTGCTGGGAATTTTGATGATAAGCCACCGAGGTAACCAGGTTGTTTTTTGCAGTTGAAATCCGATTCAGGATTATGCCCGGTTTGTAGGTATTGTCTTCAAGGTTCAGGCTTTTAATGATCGACTTTAGCAGACTTTTCGAATCCTGGGTATCGTAAATCGTAAAAGTGGAAGGATAACCGATTGTTTCTGATTCGGCACGCAAAATTCTGGAAAAGACAGAGTGGAATGTTCCCATCCAAAGATATCGTGAAACATTGCTTCCAACTTCGGTTGCAATTCTTTCCTTCATTTCGCGGGCTGCCTTATTTGTAAATGTTAATGCAAGAATTGAAGATGGCGAAACACCATTTTTCAAAAGATGAGCGACCCGATAGGTTAGTACTCTTGTTTTTCCGGATCCAGCCCCAGCAATAACGAGTGAAGCCCCTTCTGTATTGATTACTGCCTCGCGCTGCGCAGTGTTCAGACTTTCAAGATAATTTGACAAAACGTTGTTATTTAATTACTTCGTAATAACTTCAAAGGATTTGCCCCCTTGATTTTTGCAAAGATAAACCGACCTGCATAAATATGAACATTTTGATGCCAATTCAATTGCATTTTTTCAATAATTATTTTAATCCAAATTTTATTTTTTTTTTTAGAATAAATACGCTTGTAAAATTTCACCTGAAAGTGGTTGGAAAGTGTGCCATTTTGGAAGAAATCATTTTTTAATTGACCTCTATTTATTATTGATCGGAAATCAAAATACAAATGATATATATATAGTTAATATTCAGTGTAATATACTGATTTTGGAATATACTTTTTAAAATTGAAATAATATTGTAATATTGCGAATCAATAATTGAAAGATTCGTTAAATGGAACATACCCGAATTTTAAGATTGGGATTATTTTTACTGATACCAATAGTATTTTCAGTGAATTTTGTAGCTGGACAATCGTTGAAATCGCCATCATCTTCATTCTCAGAACCTACCGCTTACCCTGTATTTTCAGGGAAAGACTCTATTTATTATTTTTGCGGTATTAAGGATCATCAAAGTGGCACTTTAAAAGCTGCATCATCAGGTCAGACTGTAACTTTTGTTTGGGAAAAATTCAATCCTGTTTCAGGGAATTTCAGCTTTTTAAGTAATGAGACCTCCATTTCTTCCGTTTTGAACAATCTTTCAGACGGGTGTTACCGTGTCAGTTTCAGGGAAAATGGGGTTAATTATATTCTGAGGGCTTGGGTAATGAACAGTTGGGTCGTATCAACAGCATCTGTAACAGACTCAAATTGTGATTACTTTCAACTACATGGAAGTGCAACAGGATCTGGTTTTATTTATTATGACCTTTCATCCAATCAGTCTGTATCCCTTGACGCAGCTTATAAATATACCTGGTATAGCGAAGGTTTACCTTTTGCAGCAGTCCAAAACCCCATTGTCAATGATCCACCTCCAAGAAATACGGTTTACAAACTTACAATTACCAATCGAGCTCATTGTAATGCAAGCGTAAATGTTACCTACGAATCGATTGTGACGAAGGCCAAATTTTCCTGGACAACTACTCAAAAAGCGGATCCTGAATATACAAACCCTCAAGCCCCTTTGGAAGTAAAATTTGTGAACGAATCAGAAAACGGGGATTCAGGCAAATACGAGTGGTTTCTGTTTAAAGAGAAGTCACAGATTGAGGAAGAAGGCAAAACTGTGGTGAAATTGGATTCCATAATGGAGCACCTAAATGCAGATAATCCAACTTATACCTATGAATATACTGGAAAATACATGGTGAAGTTGGTATCGGTTAAACAAAGTCCGGGTTATATTTGCCGCGACACATTTTATTTGAAAGATTATATTGTAATCGATACGTCATTGGTGAAAGTTGCACCCGCTTTCACTCCAAATGGTGATGGGGTCAATGATGATTTAATTATTAAAACAAGATCTTTGGAATCTCTTGATTTTCAAGTTTTTAATAGATGGGGGCGCATTGTTCACCACTACAGGAAGATGGGTTATATTCCTGAGGATGCTGAACTTGCCGTTTGGGATGGCAAAGTTGGTGGTAAGTTGGCCACTCCCGGGGTCTATTTCTTTGTGGTCGATGCCCAGGGTCGTGATGGCGTACGAAGACGAAAAAAAGGATTTGTTCAATTGATCTGGTAATCAACGGATTGATTACTTAAATATTAATCTAATTATTTAGAATGAATAATCCTATTGAAAAGTTTAGAAAACTTCTTTTACAGCAAAAAGATTGGCCGATGCTTTATTATTTTAAATTCATTATCAGCAATGATAAGCATAAACTGGATCAAGTCAGGAGCCTTTTCATAGATCAATATTCCATAACATATAAAACATCTAAAGATTTGAAGTATATAAGTCTTTCATGCAAACAATATATGACTGATCCAGAATCAATTATCTGTATTTACGAAAAAGCGGCTTTGGTCGAAGGGTTGATTGCGTTGTAAATTACCCTCCTTAAACTTTTGCCATAACCATACAAAAATACTCTGAAAAACAAGAGCATTTCAGGGTATTTTTGTGTGGATTAATGAATACCTTTTATTCGAACATGTCTTTTACTTTATCAAAAAAACCTTTGTCATGACTTCCTTCTGGTGAAGCGAAATTAGGTGAAACCTGTAGTTTTTCAAGCGTTTTTCGTTCTTCAGCGCTTAGTTTCTGAGGCACCCACGCATGGATCTTCACCAATAAATCACCTTTTCCATATCCATTAACATCAGGTAGCCCTTTTCCTCTCAAGCGAAGTATCTTTTCGGGTTGAGTCCCGGATTCAATCTTTACTTTTACCTTTCCGTCAATGGTTGGAATCTCTGTAGTAATTCCCAAAGCAATATCCGGAAACGACAGGAAAAGGTTATAAATCAGGTCATTTTCATCACGTGTAAGATCCGGGTGTTCTTCTTCAGCAATCAGGATCAACAAATCACCAGGAATTCCACCACGACGTGCTGCATTGCCCTTGCTCTCCAACGACAATTGCATTCCTTCGGCCACACCGGCGGGAATCTTGACGGTGATTACCTCTTCGCCCTGAATAATGCCTTCACCATAACAGGTGTCACACTTTTGAGAAATAATTTTTCCGTCCCCACCGCAGGTAGGGCAGGTCGAGGTAGTCTGCATTTGCCCTAGAAAGGTATTACTTAATCGTGTAACTTGTCCCGATCCGCGACAGGCTGAACAAGTTGTGAAACCACTGCTCCCTTTGGCACCACTTCCATGACAAGTCGTGCAGGTGATGTATTTTTTGACTTTTATTTTTTTCTCGGCACCATGGGCAATCTCGCTCAAATTCATGCTCACCTTAATTCTCAGGTTCGATCCACGATTGACACGTTGCTGGCCCCTTCCTCCTCCGCCAAAACCGCTAAAACCGCCAAAACCGCCATTTCCAAAGATATCGCCAAACATAGAGAATATATCATCCATCGACCGACCTCCTCCGCCACCAAAGCCACCCTGATTACCTAATCCGGCATGTCCAAACTGGTCGTATCTTTGTTTTTTATCGGCATTGCTTAACACTTCATACGCTTCGGCAGCTTCTTTGAATTTTTCTTCAGAAGCTTTGTCACCCGGATTTTTGTCGGGGTGGTATTGAATCGCTTTTTTGCGGTAAGCCTTCTTGATCTCGTCAGCTGAAGCCTCTTTGTTTACACCTAAAACCTCATAATAATCTCTTTTAGCCATTTCTTATTTATTGAGCGGTTATTAACCGGGTTTTATTATTCGCCAACCACAACTTTTGCAAACCGAATGACTTTCTCATTCAGGTAATATCCTTTTTGGATTACATCAACAATTTTACCTTTCATATCTTCAGAAGGAGCAGGAATTTTTGTCAGGGCTTCATGTAAATCGGTATTAAAAACTTTTCCGACTGCTTCAATTTCAGAGATTCCATTCTGTTTATTGAAATCCTTGAACTTATTGTATATCAGTAATATACCATTTTTCGTAGCCTCGAAGTCCATTCCCATTTCAATCGAATGCATCGCACGTTCAAAATCGTCAATTACCGGTAAAATGCTCAACATCACAGACTCGGCGGCTGTTTTGGTCATTTCCATCCTTTCACGTAAGGTTCGTTTGCGGTAATTGTCAAACTCAGCTGAAAGGCGAAGGTAGCGGTCGTTAATTTCCTTATTTACTGCCTCCAGATCTGAAATTTTAGCCTCTAATACAGCTTTCTCATCCAAGGCAACCAGTTGCTCTACTGTTACAGATGGATCCTCTTTGTTGGAAGAAATGTTTTCAATTTCTTCACCAAGTGTGTGATTATCAGTATTTAAATCCATTGTTTTGTCTGTTTTAACTTCGCTGTTCAATTTATATTCCTTCTTTTTCATCCTTAATATCAATATAGTACTTATAAAATTCTGATTCAGAATTTACAAAATTCTGTCAGCGAACCATCAAAAATTTTGCCAATCATCCGATAAAGGACAAATTGACATGAAGATTTGTAATCAGATGACAATTAGTTCTGGTTGGAGTAGTTCCAGTGGCTAATCCGATTATTTCTTCAAGGATGCCAGAATTTTCTCCAGTTCTTCGCCCCTGAGGTTGGTTGCTAGAATAACACCTTTGCCATCTATAAGAAAATTCGACGGTATTGATTCAATTCCATAGGCTTTTATATAGTCACCAGGGTTATTTGGATTACAAACATGGTTTTCCCATGAAAGCTTGTCTGCCTTTATTGCATCTTTCCATGCAGTGCCATCCCGGTCGAGCGAAACACTGAAAACAGTGAATTTATTGCCACTTTTAAAATCAGCGTTTTTGTATTTTTCATAAGCGGCTACCACAAATGGATTCTCGTTCCTGCAAGGACGGCACCAGGAAGCCCAGAAATCAATCAGGACAATTTTTCCAGACTGTGATGATAATTTTATGGGTTGTAAGTTAACCGAGTATTCAACAATTTCGGGAGCTTTATTTCCAACTTCGACACCAACCTTAACTTTAGGCTGACAATTTGCCGTTATGAACGAAAATGCCAATAGAAAAATAGCCGTATTCAATTTTAAGTTTCTCATAACTAATTATATATGAATAATTTGAATCGATTTCATTATTTTATTGACGAATGATCTTTGCTCCAATTGCATTTAACCTTAAATCAATGTTTTCGTAACCACGATCGATTTGTTCGATGTATTCGATTGTTGAAGTTCCTTTGGCTGAAAGTGCTGCAATCAACAATGCCACACCTGCCCGGATATCGGGAGAACTCATTCTTATTGCACGAAGGTACTGCGATTTATCGAGGCCGATCACAGTGGCCCGGTGAGGGTCGCAGAGGATAATTTTTGCACCCATTTCAATCAAACGGTCAACAAAAAACAACCTGCTTTCGAACATTTTCTGATGGATCAGTACACTACCTTTTGCCTGGGTTGCAATAACCAAAAAAATACTCAACAGGTCAGGTGTAAGCCCGGGCCATGGTGCATCTGCAACCGTCAGGATTGTCCCATCAATAAATGATTCAATTTCATAATGTTCCTGAGATGGAACGAAAAGGTCGTCACCTTTTCGTTCCATCTTGATCCCAAAACGGCGGAACGACTCAGGAATAATCCCAAGTTGGTGAAACCCAACATTTTTAATTGTAATCTCAGAAGCTGTCATTGCAGCCAACCCTATAAAACTCCCAACTTCAATCATATCTGGTAAAATAGCATGTTCTGCCCCTTTTAAAGAAGTAACACCAATAATCGTTAAAAGGTTGGATCCCACTCCCTGAATATTGGCACCCATCGAATTCAATATTATGCACAATTGCTGAAGATAAGGTTCACATGCAGCATTATAAATTGTCGTTGTTCCATTTGCAAGCACGGAAGCCATTATCAGATTGGCAGTTCCTGTAACTGACGCTTCATCGAGTAACATGTAACACCCTTTTAGCTGTTTGGCTTCAACTAGGTAGGCTGAATGCAAACCATCGTAAGTTATGGTTGCCCCAAGGGCTTCAAATCCATGAAAATGGGTATCCAGTCTTCTTCGACCGATCTTGTCCCCTCCAGGTTGTGGAATGATCCCAATTCCAAATCGGGAAAGCAAGGGACCAACGATCATAAGGGAACCACGCAAACTACCGGCAAGGGTAAAGTACTCCTGCGATTTCAGGTAGCTGATATTTAATTGAATAGATTGAAAAGAGAATACCCCTTTGTCAATGCGTTCAACCTGAGTTCCCAGATTTTTGAGAATGTCGATAAGTATCAGTGTATCAGATATTTCAGGGATATTGGTTATGATGACCTTTTCCGGTGTGAGAAGAGTGGCGCAGATAACCTGCAAAGCTTCATTTTTTGCACCTTGAGGTGCTAATTCGCCAAATAGGCAACTTCCACCTTCAATAATAAACCTTCCCATCTCCTCCAGATCCTTATTTGTGCTTTCGCGATTGGTTCGACTGGTTGGAAGGAGTGACCATTTTACCTTTTTTTGGCTGTTGTTTGAAAATATCGTTAACTTCCTGAAGGCGCAATTCTGGATTTGGCCTCACTTTCCCATGTGAAAGTTCAACCATATCATTTAATATTTTAGAATCTTCAACGGCATCTTTGTTCCACATCAGGTAGGATTTTTTCATCTGATTGGCTAAGAGTTCAGTATTGGTAGTCTTGGCTAGATTGTCATCATCCATACCCGAAGTTGCCGCAATAAAGGTCTCCATGATCTTGCCGTAATGACGATATTTGATATTGCTTTGATTATAAGGCACTAATCTGGGCTTTTCGATAAAAGTCTCCGGTTTTGGCGGATCGTAAGGATAATCGATATCCAGTTTGAAATCGGACATGATCGCAATATGGTCCCAAAGTTTGTGCTTAAACTCATTGATATCCCTGAGATAGGGGTACATCATCCCCATCACATCGATCACCGACTTGACCGCAAGAATCCGTTCTTCACGGTCCTCGATCTGAAGGATATGGTCAACCATTTTATGAATACTACGGCCATATTCCGGCAGTTTCATTTTCTTCCTTTGGGTATTGTAATCGTGTTCCAACATTGTATTTTCTTATAAATTAGCACATCCGACCAATAATCATGATCTTTGTCTTATAACCTACAAAACTAATTGTTTTAATCGTTATTTCAAATCCCATCCTTGAAATTTTCTTTTTTCGCAATCAATTGATAATGAATCTATTTTCGGGAGACAAAAATGCCCTTTATAAGGTTGAGAATGAACAGGACAACAATAAAACCTGAATTGGCAATAAGCGAAAGCATAAGCAGGAATAGAAAACCTGCAACATAGAGTGCAATTTTTGACAAGAATACAACCATGAAATTTCCAAGCCAAAGAGTTACCATATTGAATAGCAGGAAAAAAATAATTACCCATAAAAATCCTGAAAATGAGCTGGCAATATCGGAAGAACTTAAGGTCATTGAGCTTCCAATAGAATAAAGGATATAAATGTAAATTACGACCTTCCACCATGTTGATGAATTTTTTGTAAAGACAATATTGTAGAAGGAATAAAAAGTGTTTTTAATTGCAATTGTGTCTTGTTTCAATAAAGAAAAATTCGTGATAATCTCAGGTGAAATCCTGAATGATTGGTGTTGGCTTATATTATGATTAAGTATCAACAATGTAGCCAAAAATAAGACAATTCCGGAGGATAGTACAGGGCCAATACCAATAAAAAAATTACCTGTTTTATTATAGATGCTTTTCTTATTAAAAGTATGGTTCACATGGCCAAGTGAGGTTCCATCTTTATTTGGTTCAAACAGGACGATTTCGGTGATTTTATGACCAAAAACCAAAGCAAAAAACGCATGGCTCAATTCGTGAACGGAAGTCCCCAACCAGCAAAAGCCGTACAAAAACAAGTTCCGTCCCCAGAATCTGACACTCAAACGTGCCACAAGGTTTGCTGAAAGGCTTAATAACAAGACCAATACGTTAAGCAATCCGAATAGGAACAAGAGCTGGTTTAAAGTTGTAAGAGACACATTGATAAGGTATTCCCATATTCGGGAAAGGTAAATTTCCATATTTGATCTGTTCGTTTGACAAAGGTAGTAGAAAACAAAAATATTTGAAGTGATTTTTTACTATATTTGTTTGATTATAGCGACAGGCAAAATCTGAATATTTTAAGGATGGCAATTAATTTTTTAATTGAAGTTGATGATGATTTGTTACGCGTAACCGCTTCAGGCCAGGATGATAACCTCGAAGAGGTACAGGAATATGGAATGGCCGTTATTGAGGCTTGTATTGAATATGGAGTGTCAAAGGTTTTGTGCAACGAAAAGGAGTTGAAATATTCGCTCGGGACCTTTGATACTTATGAATCTGCCAGGCTAATTGCAGAAGTAGCACCTAAGATTGCCCAGGTAGCCATTGTTTGCAGGGACGATGATTTCAAGGATGCCCAATTCTGGGAAACAGTTGCAACGAATAGGGGCTTGCATATCAGAGTATTTAAGGAGCTTGTTGCTGCAGAAGAATGGTTAAAATAAAGTACTTAATGAGCATTTGAATGAAATTTTGATTTACAAATAAAAATTTACTACTTTCGTACTGTACTTCCAAAATGAAAATTTTGCATTTTAAACTAATAATTGAAATCATGAAAAAATCATTTTTGACAATCGCCTTAATGACAATGGTTCTGACTACATTTGCACAATTGCCAATTACTTTCGACATCGGATTAAAAGCTGGTATCAACTCAAGTAAAATTACCACAGATAATCCGGGAGCAATTGGATCTTATACTTTTAACGATTTTGTTTCCGATGCTAAAGGAGGTTATCTTTTTGGTGCTTTTGCCCGTTTAGGAGCAAAAAAGATTTATTTTCAACCTGAACTTTTGTATGTTCAAAAGAAAGGTGAGACAACCATTTCCTATAATAGTACTCAATCAACCACTCAATCTATTAATGTAAAATCGGTTCAGATTCCGTTGCTGGTTGGTTTTAAATTGATTAATCTCAAAATAGCCTCGATTCGTGCATTTACAGGTCCTGCGATGTCGTTTGCAGTAGGTGATAGTAAAGCTACATTTGCCGCTATCTCTGCATTCAACCAGGAGACGTTGAAAAAGAACACGTGGGATTGGCAACTTGGTGGTGGTGTTGATCTTGGACCATTGGTTTTGGATGTCCGTTATGAGTGGGGACTTTCTAAAATTACAGGTGAAAGCCTTTCACCAACCAATATGGGCTTTAAGAGCAAAGGTAATTTCCTTACTTTCTCGCTTGGGTTTAAATTTATCTGATATTATTTTGGACAAAAAAAGGCCGGTTTATGACCGGCCTTTTTTTGCACTATAAGGAGACTAATATTCTCAAACTTTGTTTTTATGAACAAAAAGCAAAAATTTGATGCGTTGTGCAACGGTAAACTCCAAGTTGGAGAAGCATTGTTTTATCCGATTCTGATGCATTTTGCGGCCCGATTTAACGGAAACAACTACGGCGAGTTTGCCTCAAATTATAAAGTGTTGGTCGAGAGCAATATAAAATGTCTTGAGTTTTTTGACATGGATATGGTAAGTCTAATTTCTGACCCTTATCGTGAGACTGCGGCTTTTGGTGCGCCGATTGAATTCATTCCTGAAGGAGTCCCAATTTGCCGGAAGCATCTTGTCGAAACCATTGAGGATGTAATCAACTTGACGATTCCTGATGTTTACAAAAATGAGAGGACCTTTGACCGGATCAAAGGGGCAGGGTATTACCAGCAATTGTTGAATGGGACAGTTCCCGTTATGGGGTGGATAGAAGGCCCATTGGCGGAAGCCTGTGACCTGACCGGTGTAAGTGAAATGCTTTTGATGCTGATGATCGATGAGGATTTTTGCAATCGGTTGATGGATAAATGTTTGCAAACAGGGAAAGATTTCGCTAAAGCGCAGATTGATGCGGGTTGCGATTTGATTGGCATCGGGGATGCAATTTGTTCACAAATCGATGGTGAAATGTACAACCTGATGGTCAAAGACCGTCATATAGAGTTAATAGAGTACATTCATTCGTTAGGGGCAAGAGTAAAGTTGCATATCTGTGGAAACACAACCCATCTTCTGTCGTCTATTGCCGAATTAAACGCCGATCTGTTTGATCCGGATTATCTGGTGGATCAATCCAACTGTTTGGCGGCTCTGGGCAAAGATGTTGTCCGGTTCGGAAATATCAATCCTATTTTCATTCAGAATGCTACGCCTGAGGAGATTACAAAGATATGTAAAGAAGTCCTTGATTTTGAAAAGGGGAATAAATTTATCCTTTCAGCCGGTTGCGAAATCACTGTAAATACACCCATTGAAAATTTGCTGGCAATGTCGCATTCAAGAAAGAACTTTTAGACTTGATTTTATTGATGATAGCGTTCATTACAAATGAAAATTTACTAACTTAGCATTGTACTTCCAAAATGAGAATTTTTCATTTTTAACTTAAAAATTGAAATCATGAAAAAATCATTTTTGACATTCGTATTATTGACAATGGTCCTGTCAACATTCGCACAATTGCCGATTACCATAGACATCGGCATAAAAGCAGGAATCAACACAAGTCAAATTACTTCAACTAACCCTTCAGTAATTGATGTGAAATCGAAATCAGGTTGGGATATTGGTGCATTGGCCAGGTTAGGAGGCAAAAGCATATTTCTACAACCGGAATTGTTGTATGTCGAAAAACAGGGTTTGGTAACTTTTACCACTATTACTGGAACGAATACGCATTTTGTCAGTATAAAGTCAGTTAAAATTCCAATATTGGTGGGATTTAAATTAATCAATCATAAACATTCCTCCGTTTACTCATTTACTGGCCCTGCCAGGTTGATTGCAGTGGGTGACAATTATGTATCTTCTGTATTCAGCCAACCATACATTTGTATGCAGGAAACTTTTAATGTATGGGACTGGCAACTTGGAGGTGGTGTGGATCTTGGTCCTTTAACTTTAGATGTCCGATATGAGTGTGGAATATCCGAAATTAAAAATAAAAATTTCTATTATGGCAACATTGGGTTTAAGGAGAAAGGAAATTTCCTGACCTTCTCACTTGGGTTTAAATTTACCTTATTTAGAATACGGTAGTACGCATTTTAAAAGGGCTAAACAGATTTTCCCGTTTAGCCCCTTTAAAATGAAAGGAAATTCAATATTTCCAAATATTTCCAAATATTTCCAATATTCCTATTTATAAGCTTGTTCGTGGACATTTTTCATCGACCTTCCTGAAGGGTCGGCATTGTTGCGGAACGAGGCGTCCCAGGCGAGCGCTTCCGGGGTGCTACACGCAATTGAAGGCACTGATGGAACACAACTTGCTGCTGCATCCGATGGGAAATGCTCTGTAAAAATTGTCCTGTAGAAATATTCCTCTTTCGACATTGGTGTATTGATTGGATAAAGGAATTTTGCATTGGCCATTTGCTCGTCAGTGATCTTTTCAGCCGTAAGTGCTTTTAAACTGTCGATCCAATTGTAACCTACACCATCCGAAAATTGCTCTTTCTGGCGCCATGCAACACTTGCAGGCAGATAATCTTCGAATGCTTTGCGAAGGATCCATTTTTCCATTTTCCCATCTTTTGCCATTTTATCCTCTGGATTCAAGGTCATAGCCACGTCCATAAATTCTTTGTCCAGAAATGGTACCCTACCCTCTACACCCCAGGCAGCCAACGATTTATTGGCCCTTAAACAATCGTAAAGGTGAAGTTTTCCGAGTTTGCGTACTGTCTCCTCATGGAAAGCCTGGGCGTTCGGTGCTTTATGAAAATAGAGGTATCCTCCAAAAAGCTCATCAGCACCTTCACCTGAAAGCACCATTTTCACCCCCATCGATTTGATCATACGAGCCAGAAGATACATTGGGGTAGAAGCCCTTACAGTTGTAACATCATATGTTTCAAGATGATAGATTACGTCACGCAAGGCATCCAACCCTTCCTGCACAGTAAAATGGACTTCATGGTGGACTGTACCAATATGGTCAGCAACTTTCTGTGCAGCAGCGAGGTCGGGAGATCCGATCAAGCCAACAGCAAAAGAGTGAAGCTGGGGCCACCAAGCCTCCAATTGGTTGTCGCTTTCAACCCGCTTCGCAGCATATTTTTTCGCGATGGCCGAAATTACTGATGAGTCAAGACCACCTGAAAGCAGCACACCATAAGGTACGTCCGACATCAGTTGACGATGTACAGATTCTTCAAGTGCATTTCTTAAAACATCAATGCTGGATACATTATCTTTAACAGCGTCATAACTGGTCCAGGTGCGACTGTACCATTTTTTTATAACACCCTCTTTACTATATAGATAATGTCCTGGAAGGAATTCTTCAATCTTTTTGCAGATCCCTTCGAGTGCCTTTAGTTCCGAAGCGAAATAATAGTTTCCATACATATCCCATCCCATATAAAGTGGAATAACACCAATGTGGTCCCTTGCAACGAGGTAACAATCCTGCTCTTCATCATACAAGACAAATGCAAAGATCCCGTTTAGGTCCTCAAGAAAATCGATCCCTTTTTCGCGGTAAAGTGCAAGGATCACTTCACAATCAGATTCTGTAAGGAATTGGTAATGATCCTCAAGCGGTTTGCGCAATTCACGATGATTGTAAATTTCACCATTCACACCAAGGATTAATTTTCTGTCCTTGCTGTAAAGTGGTTGCCCACCCGAAGATGGATCAACAATGGCCAACCTTTCGTGGGCAATTATCGCTTTGTCGCCACAATAGATTCCAGACCAATCCGGACCCCTGTGGCGGATCTTTTTTGACATTTTGAGGACTTGTGTCCTTAAATCTCCAGCTTTTACTTTTAAATCAAATACTCCGACAATTCCACACATATCATTATTGATTAATAACTTTTCTGATTCATTTCAAACAAAAATTCCTGCTTTTAGAATAAAATATCAAAAAGTAGTCATAATTGGAGTGCAAAAATACAATAATCTTTCAAACTACGAAAAACGGGTACAAAAAGACAAAATAAGTTTTCATTTGCTGGTAACATGTTTATTCCTTTTTCTTCAGGGCATTTTTAATTTTTTGCCAGATATTTGATTTTGGCTCTTCTTCTTTTTGCTCATCTTTCTTCTGCTCAATCTGGGATGCAGCCTCTTTCTTCTTTTCCTGGCTTTCGGCCTTTCTTTCCTCCTTTTTTTGACGGTTACCACCTAAAAAATCCCAGAATTTCCCTTTTTCCTTATAGGTTTCCCTGAAATGGGGAATGTCAAGCATTGCAAGAGTCGATTCATCCAGAGATGGGAATGTATGTTCTTTGTAATCCCTGAAAGCCGGGTCGCGGTAGAGTTTGTTAAAAAACTTTCCAACAACTGGTAATGCCATGTACCCTCCTCTACCTAAGGCAATGGTCCTGAAGTGAATGGACGGTTCGTCTGCACCCACCCAACAACCGGTCACCAGATCGGGAGTGTATCCCATAAACCAACCGTCGGCGAAATTTTGGGTCGTGCCGGTCTTGCCCGCAAAAGGACCTTCAATTTTGTACAGCGACCTGATTTCTGACCCGGTACCATTGTTCACAACCGATTCAAGGTAATGGGTTATTATCTTGGCCGTTTCTGGAGACATCGCTTCAGTCTCCTCATTATCAAGAACATATTTTTTAAGTATTTTACCTTTGGAATCTTCTATCCTGATCAGGTAGTTCTGGCCTACTGTCTTCCCAAGGTTATCCAAACAGCCATATGCTGTTGCCATCTGGATCAACGGAACATCGGCAGAACCTAAGGCCAATGATGGAACTTCAGGCAGGTCGGCTTTGATCCCCATTTTTTGGGCCATAGAGATGGCCTCCGGGATACCGGAATCCAACAGCACCTGTACAGAAACTGTATTGACCGATTTAGTCAGTGCCCCTTCCAGAGAATAGAATCCCCCATATTCATCATTTGAATTTCCAGGCGACCAATCCTGATATTCGGAATAGGTTGTTTTTTCGTTTGGATAATATTTGTCAGGAGCCATCCCATTTTCAATGGCAGAAGCATAGATGATTGGTTTAAAGACTGATCCAACTTGTCGTGGAGCCAAAACATGGTCATATTGAAAATACCTGAAATCGTTCCCACCGATCCAGGCCTTAATGTCACCCGACTTTGGATCAAGCGCAATAAAACCGCAATGAAGCAATTTTAAAGTGTATTTTATCGAATCAATGGCCGACATCTTCATCAGTTTCTCTCCTTCCCATGAGAACATTTTCATGTTGCGGGGTACCTTAAAGGCGGCAGTGATCTCATCGGCAGATTTTCCGGCTTCTTTGAGCTTTTTATAGTGTTCCGAACGCTTCATCGCCCTTAGCACAACCGAATTGTTCTTTCCCCATGGGTCTTTTCCGTCCCAATGTTTCAGGAAGGTTGCCTGCAACTCTTTCATTTTTTCCTGCATGGCCATTTCTGCGTACTTCTGCATCCTTGAATCAATGGTCGTTACGATTTTCAATCCATCGGTGTAAAGGTTGTAAGGAGTGCCGTCTGGTTTAGTGTTTTCGGCACACCAATCCTCGAGCTGTGGCCGGATCAGCTCCCTGAAATAAGCACCAGGTCCTGTATTGTAAACCAGGTAACTGTACTTTAAACCAAGTGGTTCGCTGCTGTACTTTTTGGCTTGTTCCTGGGTGATGTAATTTTGCCTGACCATTTGTGCGATCACGACATTCCTTCTTTGAAGCGATTTTTCTGGATTGGTACGGGGATTGTAATAATTATTGGCCTTTAACATACCAACCAATGTAGCTGCCTGTGGAACAGTTAATTTGGATGGTTTGACGGTAAAAAACCGTTCGGCAGCGGTTTCCAACCCAAAAGTATTTTCACCAAATGGGACCGTATTCAAATACAATGTCAGGATTTCTTCTTTGGAATATAGCTTTTCTAGACGGTACGCAATAATCGATTCCCTGATTTTGACAATTGGCATTGTGAGCGGGCCGTAATTCTTTCGTCCGTAAATATTTTTCACGACCTGCTGTGAAAGTGTCGAACCGCCACCTGAACTTTTGTCCAAAAGCAAAATTGATTTAAACACAACCCGTAAAAGTGCCCATTCATCAACTCCCCGGTGCGTATAAAAACGACTGTCTTCCGTTGCGATCAAGGCATTGATCATATTTGGGGAGATTTCCTTATAAGTGATGTTGCTCCTGTTTTCGATGTAATAACGTCCAAGAAGCTTGTTGTCTTTGGAGTACACTTCTGTCGCATCGGGTTCCTTTATCTTTACAAGTGTATTTGAATCAGGAAGTTCACCAAAAGTTCCTATGTAAACCAAGGCAAAAAGGATAACCAGCAAAAACAGTCCGAACAGTCCGAGTTTTAATCCCCAGATGAGAACTCTTTTGCCCAACGATTGTTTAGATGTTGAAGATAATCGTGAAAAGAAACCTTTAATGGTTTTCTTTTTGGATGGTTCTTTCTTCTTTTTGACAGACATATTTATTATTCAAAGCTCCTTAAATACAGTTCACTAAATCGCCCATATCATGAAAATTGCAATCTCCGGCGGCACAGGTTTTATTGGCAAACAGTTGTCGGACATTTTATTACGATCAGGACATGAACCAATTGTGATCACACGTACCGACCTTTCTGCCGGGATGGATCACCTTGCAAAAGTAATCAAATCCGCCGATGTTATCATCAATCTCGCAGGGGCGCCAGTTTTACAACGATGGACTGAAAAAAACAAACAGGTTATTTTATCGAGTCGGGTCGATACGACAAGAAAATTGATTGAAGCCGTCCGTCTTAATCTGCCGGAACATAAACCATCTGTTTTTTTAAGTGCTTCTGCAATAAGTATATATAAAAGTTGGGAAATACATGATGAACAATCAACAAATTGGGGGACAGATTTTCTGGCATCCGTTTGTAAAGCATGGGAAAAAGAGACTGAACCACTGAATGATCTGAAAGTGAGATTGTGTACGATCCGGATTGGAATGGTTTTGGGTTTAGCTGGTGGTTCATTAAAGACGATGTTGCCAATGTTTAGACTAGGATTAGGCGGAAAAATTGGTTCCGGGAAACAGCCTTTCTCATTTATCCACATCGATGATGTTTGCCGGGCGATTGAATTTTTGATCCTAAACGAAAAGTGTACTGGGATTTATAACTTTGTCGCACCAAATCCAATTACCAATAAATTGTTTACAAGGGAGTTATCAAAACAACTGCACCGTCCCGCTATTTTCATGGTTCCTTCATTTGTGCTCAAACTGATATTTGGTAAAGCCTCTGACCTGATAATCGATGGGGTGACTGTCAAACCGGCCCATTTACTCAAGGATGGTTTTCAGTTTAAATATCCCGATATAGGATCAGCATTGGAAAACATTTTGAATTAAATAAAATTTGATATAGATGAACGGTGATTCTACAGGTGAAAAAACACCGCCGATTTATGTCGTTTCCGGTGGAAAAGGATTGGCCGGAGATTCTGTTGTTCAGTCCGTTTTGATCCAGTTCCCAAACAACAGGGTGCCGGTTATCATCGTTCCAGATGTTCTGACCCAGGCAAAAATGGACGATGTGATTTTAAAAGTACTCCAGACCAAAGGGGTCATTGTCCATACAATGGTCGATCCTGAAGCCAGGAAAATGTTGATCGCTTCATGTGTTCAGCGTGGAGTACGGCATATCGACCTTGCCGGTGATTTATCGGATTACTTGTCCAATCTCCTGAATACCCAACCGATAAGTCAGCCCGGTTTATACAGGTTAAGCAACATTGCCTATTTCAGGCGTGTCGAAGCGATTGATTTTACTTTGAAAGTGGATGATGGCCAGAATCCTGAAAAGATAGGTCAGGCAGATATTGTGCTAACAGGTGTTTCGAGGACGGGGAAAACTCCGTTAAGTGTTTACCTGGCAATGTTTGGTTGGAAAGTCGCCAATTTACCAATTGTTCCCGGAATTGATCCCCCTGACACGCTGTTTAAAGCTGATCCACGAAGGGTTTTTGGTTTGAATATCTCCCCGGTTTATCTGATCGCCCAAAGGGCAAACCGCGTCAAAAGCCTTCATATGGACGAAGATACGGACTACATCAACAAACGGAAAGTTGCTGAGGAACTTGAATATGCCCACCGAATTTTTACCAGGGGAGGGTTTACCGAAATCCAGATTACAAACAAACCTATCGAATCGTCTGCTAACGAAATCCTTACGATTCTTACCAGCAGGTTTGATAAAGAGAATTGGCAGAGATAGAACTGGCGGTTGGCAATTGGCAACTGGCTACTGGCTTCTGGCGGCTTGCAACTGGCGACTTGCAACTGGCAACTAGCTACTTACAAAACTTAATTCGGAATTCAAAATTAACTCCGTAGTCAATTCTGCTAGCCGCAAGTAGCCAGGAGCCAGTCGCAAATTCCGTAATCTGCCAGAAGCCAGCCGCCAGAAGCCAGCCGCAATTTTTCAAGGTTTCTTCACAGCCGGAACCAACTTGACACTCTTCACATCAACAGTAATCTCACCCAATCTTTTTGCAACATCAGGTTTCATTGTTTCCTGAAAACGTCCTCCAAGGTATTTGGCGAGAAATTTCTCGGCAGAGGCCAACATGGCCATATTGTTTACCGGACGTGCAAAGCCATGGCCTTCATCGGGTGCAACGATGTATTCGACCGGGAAACCCCTGTCGCGTAAGGCAATCACAATTTGATCAGACTCAGCTTTGTTGACACGTGGGTCATTGGCTCCCTGTACAACGAGCAATGGAGCCTTAATTTTATTGGCAGAATTGAGCGGTGACTGCCGTTCAAGCTGGGCTTTCCCTTCAGGATTTGTCGGGTCACCCATTCTTACATGGAAAATTTTTCTACCCGATTCCCAATATGGAGGGATAGAGTTAAGCAATGTGATCAGGTTTGACGGCCCAACAATGGAGACTCCACAGGCATACACATCGGGTGTAAAGGCAACTCCTGCCAAAGTTGCATAACCACCATAGGATCCACCCATAATCCCAATTTTGGAAGCATTCGCGATCCCTTCACCGATCAGGTATTTGACGCCCCAAGTCAGGTCATCCTGCATTTTTTCACCCCATTGGTTATTGCCCGCGTTCAGAAACTTTTTCCCATAACCAGTAGAAGACCTGAAGTTCGGAGCCAAAACTGCATAACCCCGATTCGCAAGGAATTGTGCATAAGAATTATAGCCCCAACTGTCACGGGCCCAGGGGCCACCGTGTGGGAAGACGATCAGTGGAAGATTTTTTGGCTCAAGTCCTTTGGGCATTGTCAGATAGGCCGCTATTTCGAGACCATCCGATGATTTATAACGGATTGCCTTCATTTCTGCCAGATCTTTGACTGGGATATTTGGACGTGGGCGATATTGAAAACTGAGTTTTTTGTTCTGGCGGTCAAATAAATAAACCGATCCAGGATCATTATCCGCTGAAGCGCTGAGCAGCCAATAATTTTCATCTGTTGTGTTGGAAGTAAAATAGATGTCTTCATTTGGCAACTCCTTCTTAATCAAATTGTAATCATCTTCAAAGGATTTGTTCTTCCAGTAGATCACATTCCGGTCATCTTCATAAGCCGTAAAGACGATCTCCTTGGTCAACTCGGAAAAAAATACATTGCCAATATCCACCTTTTTCAATGGATCGGATTCTACCAGTTCTTCCTTCATTGTTACAGGATCCAGAAGTACAAGCCTTGTCAGGTTAATACTGTCACCTTTGTTGGTGTTCAGATAGAACCGTTTGTTGTCCTTGTTAAAAGCAATCGGAAATGCATCTTCAAATACCGTTGTTGAATATATTTTGACAAGTTCCTTGTTATCAACCCTTAATATGTCGTTGCTGCCATCGGCATTGGACCTGGTTGCAAGACGAAGTTGATCGTCCCAGTCGAAAACCCATCCGGTTATCCGGTCGGTGGCAGAATTCTGACGGATTAAAGTCCTTTCACCAGTTGATAATTTTAATTTGTAAAGGTCGTGCCATGCCGCATCGCGGTCGTTTAATCCAATGTAAATGGCATCAGGATCAGCTTTAGGAACCGCATAGATCAAAACCCTAACGCCTTTAAGTTTGGTGAGGTCCCTGTTAACCGGAACATCCTTTCCCTGGACTGGTGTTTCAAGTGGGTCAACGGCATAGATATTGAAATTCTCATCGCCTCCTTTGTCCTGTGAGTAAAGGATATATTTGCCATCACGTGACCAAAAATATTCGCGGATCGGCCGTAAAGTATCGCATGTGAGTGGTTTGGCTGCTGCAAAATCTTCATTGAGCTTTTTCACCCAAATGTTTAAGGTTCCTTTGAAAGGCTTCACAAAAGAGATAAACTTCCCATCAGGGGAGAGCTGCCCACCCGCTATTTCAGGACTGTCAAACAGTAACTGACGGTCGATCAATGGGGGTTGCAGCACCTTAGGTTTTTCGGTTTGACATGCGAACAGTAAAACACCAATAAAAAAAAGACAGATGAATCTCAAGTTTTTCATTTTTTGGTAATTAAAGAATTGATAAATAGAATAATGACAAATTTAACGTGTGATTAATTATTTTGTTTCAATCGTTTGTGAAAAATTGCAATTTTCTGAATCGATCTGATTCTTTTACTATATTTACAGTTCAGAAAACACTATAAAATTAACCAGAACTCTTAATAATAATTCGTTTATGGCAAAAGTTCTCGTATTGGGAGCAGGGATTTCGGGACATACTGCTGCCGCATTCCTGAAAAAGAAACTTGGGCGCAACCATGAGGTGGTAGTCGTCAGTCCTACAGCTTATTATCAATGGATTCCTTCCAATATCTGGGTCGGAGTCGGAAAAATGACCATCGATCAGGTTCGGTTTAAGCTCAAACCTGTGTACGACCGTTGGAAGATTGATTTCAAACAGGCAAGGGCTACAGCCATTTTCCCGGAAGGTGATGTCAATTCTGTAAAACCTTATGTTTCAATAGAATATACCGATGAGTCACGCCGTGGGGAAACTGAAAATGTCGATTACGATTACCTGGTCAATGCAACAGGTCCAAAGCTGAATTTTGCAGCAACCCAGGGTCTTGGGCCGGGTCAATTCACCCATTCGGTCTGTTCCTGCGACCATGCAGTCGCAACATGGGAAGCTTTGAAAGTCTGTTTCACCAGGATGGAAAAGGGCGAAAAACTGAAGTTCCTGATTGGGACAGGTCACCCGGGGGCAACCTGTCAGGGTGCTGCCTTTGAATACGCCCTCAATGTTGCCCATCAGATCAAGGAACGCAAACTTCAGGATATGGCCGAAATTACCTGGATTTCAAACGAATATGAATTGGGCGACTTTGGAATGGGCGGTGCTTTTATCAGCCGCGGTGGTTATGTCACGCCAACAAAAGTTTTCAGCGAATCTATCTTTGCCGAATATGGGATCCGTTGGATCAAGAGGGCAGGGGTGATGAAGGTTGAAGAGGGGGTTGCCCATTATGAGACCCTTGATGGTGCGATGAAAACTGCATCTTTTGATTTTGCCATGCTGATCCCTGCATTTGCAGGAGTAGGCTTAAAAGGTTATAATAAAGCAGGTGAGGATATTACATCCCAATTGTTTGCGCCAAGTGGTTTTATGAAAGTGGATGCCGATTATTCTGGCAAAGCCTTTGAAGATTGGTCAGTAGAAGATTGGCCATCGGTTTATCAAAGTCCGGTTTATGGGAATATTTTTGCAACAGGTATTGCTTTTGCTCCGCCCCACCAGATTTCTAAACCGATGAAAAGTCCGAACGGGACATTGATCACCCCCGCACCTCCACGGACAGGTATGCCATCGGGAGTAATCGGTAAAATTGTTGCATTGAATATTATTGAAAGAATCAAGACTGGGAAGCCGGAATTTAAGCATAAAGCCTCTATGGGAAAGATGGGTGCTGCTTGTATTGTTTCTGCCGGATTCGGGATGTTAAAGGGCAATGCGGCAACCATGACGGTCTATCCGATAGTCCCCAATTGGGAAAAATACCCGCAATGGGGCCGCGACATCAATTATACGGTTGGAGAGGCGGGGTTGGCCGGTCACTGGTTAAAACTGTTCCTACATTATATGTTTATACACAAAGCGAAAGGCTATCCATTTTGGTGGTTGATACCGGAATGATAAAGTTTCACGGTATTTCGAGAATGGTTGAAGACTCCTTGTTTGCTTTTTTAAACTCTATATATGAAGTGCAATAGCATATAGTTGGATTAGTTACACAGAGGGTCACAGAGGATTCACAGAGATAAACAGAGTTCTCGATAAACTCTTCCGCTTTATTCATTCGTAATCATTAATAAATCAATTTAATCTTGTTAACAATGGCAAAAAATATCGTTCGTGGTTATTACGATGAGTCGTATCCACCATTACCAACCAAATGGACCCTATTCTGGCGCCGAAACCTGTTGTGGCAGGCCTGGCGTTTTGTCGCCCTGAATATCAAAATGATGCGGATTATTGTTGGGGGGCATTCGTAATGGTATCCGTCATATTTTGATCGCATATTTCTGACATTCCCTCCATACGTCCCAATAATTTTTGTCCATCAAAAGACATTGACGGGCAAATGCCCCGCTTCGATCATATATTTTCAATAACAGCAGAAAGAAAAGCGATGTCAACACACTTGTATCATTTTCGTTCTCAATCCATTTTTCGAAATTTGGATGAATAGAATGGCCTTTTTCTTTGATCCTACCCGTTATTTTTTTTAGTTTTTCTTCTTTGGTGAGGGAATAGATATAGAGGACATCATCCCTATTTTTATCATCATGAATAATTTTCCACAAATCATCCTGGAGTTTATCAATTGTTCCAGGAATATCCATAAAGGAAGGATTCCTGGTTAGTGCTTTAATTACAAAAAAACGTTCGGGTTCATCATATTGTTGAGCATATTTTTCGATGCTACCCGATAATTGCAGCTCTTTTTCATCTTTATCTCCTTCTTCTTCGTAATTGTTCCCAATGGTTTGATTTTCTGTGGAAGAAACTTTTTCGTATAAAAGCTGATATGAATCAACATTCTTTTCTATCCATTTATCAATTATTTCGAGGAAAAATTTTCCATTTTGGGGATCGTGGTACATAAATGCCTCGAATAACTGTTCTTTGTTCGCATAAATTGGACAAATGTCAACCCGGTTTCCACTAATTCTCATGATACTTCCAAACAAATCTTCAACACCTGTTTCCAAAGCATTTTTATTGGTATAGAACCTTTCCAATTGTTCACGTTGTACAGGTGTCCACAATACATATTCGTCGAGCAAGTTTTTAAGGATTATTGTATAGTCGTATTTTCCTGCATTTTCGATATTTTTCTTGTTTTGATCATCCAACAAAAGAATTTCCTTGCTTCTTGCGATCAATTTTAATGTGCTTTCAATATCCCTTGTGGCTGCTATCCAAGGATTTAAGATGTCGAAAAAACCGAATGTGCCGAAATAGCTTTTGGATAAAACCTCAGAATAATATTCAAAAGCAGGTTGATAGCCAATCTGTTCGATTGCAAAACCCATATTTTTTTTGAATTGCTTCAAATACAACATATCCATCCTTCCTACAAGATCTTTTTTGTTATCATAGTAATCTTCAATTGTTTGAAGCAACCTGATTTTATCGAAATAAATTGGGTTGTCAAATTTTTCGTGAAAAAGATATTCCAACCATTTCTTTGTTTCGTGGATGTCTTCTGGATCATTTTCCATTGAGATTAAAAAAGCCCTGCCTGGTAAAAGGTTTTCGGCCATAATTCCAATTGCCAAAATGGCATATTGATACAAGGCACCATCTGTGTCGATATAATCGTGATGGAATTTACAACCGTTTGCTTCGGGCGGATATCCCGAAAAGTCAAATACTTCTGGAATAAACCATGTTATTGGTTTGGAAATTTTAGCTTCTTTTCCAGTAAGACCTTTTGCTACTTGTGTTTCCCAGCTTGAATATATGCGGATAGTTGATCTTGCAGAAAAGCTCATTTGGTCTCCCCAAAACGAAATGTGTTCATCGGCAGTGCCAATATCCACAGTCAAATCAAGATGTGTTTTATCCAATTCAGGTGAAAATCCGTTATAACTTTCTATTCGTTCCAATTTTAACGGAAATGAAGTAGCAATTGTTAGTATCCTTTGATAAACACAGTCCCAATCTTTTTCTGATATTTTTGATTTTTTGAAAAAAATTTGTATCATCCTGCCATTGAGCTTATTATAATAGGATTTCAGTAATACTTGCATTTATATTTTTACAGATTTGATCAACTGGTAAATCGTTTGGATCGTCACCGAAAGGATCTTCGATTTCGACACCAATTTCATTGATACCCAGAAGGATCAAGGTAAGAAAACCCATTACCGGGATTGCGATCCATCCAAATTTGTCGTTTAGCCCAAAAGGCAGAGCCAAAAAGTAGATCATGACAAATAATTGTAGATGAGATGCATAGGCAAAAGGTACGGGAGTAAACCTGATCCTCTCCATGCCCCCCATGTTATTGACCATATTCGAGATTTCCTCATAAATAGAACGGAATTCAGGGACCCTATCCAGGTTTTTCAGTCTGACCGTTTCGATTTTGGAACGTATCAACTTCATTACCGCATTGGGTACATGTCCTGATTTGAAAACAATGTTTTTGTATTCCTCTTTGAGCATGGGAAGGTGTTCTGGCTTGACCCCATCCCGAAGCCTCTCTTTAACAGCATAATGGAACGAAGTGATTAATTCGGTAATATCCTTCCGTGTCTCTTCGTCATCATTGGGAATAAGGGTATTGAGGGTAAAGGCGATGTTCCGGCTTGCGTTGACATTTGACCCCAATAATTTTCGCCCTTCCCACCAACGGTCATAGGAAGTATTGGTCCGAAAAACCAGCAGCAATCCCAATGCGAGGCCAATCACATTAAAAACCACCATGTCCACCTTGACCTCTGCCGGAAGAATAGCTTCCTGGTATAAAAAAGTAATTACGGCAGTCCAAATGACATATAGTGTTACCCTGAGCCAAACTCCTTGTATAACAGATCCTTTCCAAACAAAGATGTGTTTATGCCAGTGCCGGTTATTGTATTCGATCATAATTTTAAAGTTTTATTTAGTACAAATATGGCAAAAGTTTTTTTATTTATCCATGTCATCCTCCGGGAGGGTAAAAAATCAAGGGACATTCACAATAATAAATTTCGTCACAAAGTTTTAAAAGTTGAGGTAAGACAACAATCAATATAACAGCACTTTCACGCTCAGTACCTGTCATTGCGCGGAGTGTGGCAAAGGACAAAATCTGAATGATAATTCTGTTGCACTCCAAAGCAATCTCAAAATAAGAAGCACTATGCCAAAAACAATGTTTAGGATTGTGCCATAACCCTTAAAGCGGCATTTCATCTCCGTCCGAAGGGAGCTTATCTCTTTTCCGGACCTTCGATCGCGGACGGTTTTTGTTTTACCATTTTATTCTGGGTTGCGCGACCCTTTTACCCTGGGTGGCACGGCACTTTTATCCTGGATATCGCGGTTCTTTTTCCCCGGGTAGGCGGTCCTGATATCCTTCGATCTTTGAAGGGGTATTTACTCTGGATCGCTTACCCGGGGTTATTATTGGGCTTCCCTTACAGGGAAGGGACCGCAGTCGGATTTTGAAAGGTTTCCAAAGCGGATTACATTTTTGAAATCCGAATGAACTCGTATCACTAAACGCTACTCCGCTAGGAGTGAAATATTTGTAGAAAAGATGATTAACCCATCAACCAGCGGCGCAATCAGAAGGTTGTTAAAAGAGTGAACGATCCATGCGCCGCAAAACAAAGGCAGGTTGATATTCAAACTTGTGGATTACGCCACAAAGTTTTATAAGTCGTAGCGGGATAACAAACAATATAACAGCACTTTCTCTCTCATGACCTGACATTGTGCGGAGTGCGGCACTTGACAGAATATGAAAGATAATCAACTGCACGACAACTTGTTCCGATTTATCGGAAAAGCAATCCCATACTAAGAAGCACTGTGCCAAAAATAATATTCAGTATTGCGCCACAACCAATTAAGAGGTTTGTAATCCCCCGTCCGAATGAAGATTTGCCCTTTTCCAAACTTTCGTGCGCGGACGGTTTTCGTTGATGTCCTTTTACCCTGGGTGGCGCGGTCCAAGGAATTTCTTTAGCATTGACAGGGCTTTGGTTCGGGACCGCTTATCCAGGGCTATTGATGTTTATCCCCTTCGGGGAATTGACCGTGGAAGGATTTTGAAACTCTTCCAAAATGTTGAAATTAAATTAATCCATTTTAACCTGCTAAATTACATGTATTTTGAAAGGAAAAACAACTTTAGGATGCGGTGTCCCGGTGACTTAAAGAAATTGCCTGCACGAAGATCAACCGTAATTTAGTCACCCGGACACTAAATCATGATTCGGAAGTTCTTTTTTTAGCAAAGTTAAAATTAAAGAACTGAAAATAAGGTAAAAAGGTTTCACATTAAGTAGAAGTTAATAATAGAAATATTTCTATCTTTGTGTTGTTTTTCAACCAAGAACATGAAATCAAGTGAATTAAACAGGCTTATCCTCAAATTAAAAAGGAAATGGGTTTAAAATAACCTTATAAAAGTCAAGTAATGAAGACGATAGAAGCAATAATAGAACGGGCATCAGATGGGACTTATAGTGTTTATTGCATCAATGAAATGTTTTCTGGCATGGGGGATACTGCCGAAAAAGCAAAAGCGGACATGATGGGGTTAATGAAATTTTGTAAAGAGACAGCCATTGAGGACAACCGTTCATATCCCGATTTTTTGAATGAAAAATATGAAGTGGTTTACAAATTTGATACCAAAAGCCTGCTGGAATACTATGCAGGTGTGATTACACCGGCTGCCTTGGAAAGGTTATCTGGAATACACCAAAAACAATTGTGGGGTTACTTGCATGGAAAGTCAAAGCCACGGAAACAACAGGTCGAGAAAATCGAAAAAGCCTTGCACAACTTAGGGGCTGAATTGATGGCAATATCGCTGTAAAATTTTGTAAATCAATTCATCTGTACCATTTTCACAATTATTAAGTTTGTACAACGAAGACGTTTCAAAGAAAACATTCATAATTCTTTACGCCTTTTTTGTCTATATTGGCCTTTCTAATTTTAAATGTCCATTATAATATGTTCCTGTTATCGTTGTCATTATTCGCTTTTTTTACGAAGGTACGAATTTAAGATTGTACATCAAAGTTATAATCTGGCAACTTGCAACTGATTGCTGGTAACTGGCTTTCTATGTTTTGTTTTAATCTTAAACTTGGGGTTTAAGACCTTATTCTGTTAATTTTGCAAGAATTGATGTTATTTTTGCTTTTACGAATTCATCAATCACTCCCATTCTAAGTTCAACCAGGTCTTTCTCCAGTGTCGCGATTTTATGCACCCTAATTGTAGATGGCAATTTTAATCCTGATTTTTGCCAGTTGGTAAAATAAACATCATTTTGGGAGTTATAGATTTGACTGGTTATTCGGCAAACTATAATATCACCATCGTTGTAGTCATTAATAATCAGTGCCGGTCTTCTTTTGAATGTCTTTCCATCTGTAAACGGGAATCGCAACAAAACAACATCGCCAAAATTCAGTTTATCCATTGGATTAGTAGTTATCGTATATCGAATCAGATTCAGCGTATCCTTCTAAAAAGTGATCCTTCACAGTTTTGTCAAAAACCATGTCTTCGCGTTTGTCAATATCGTCTATTAAAACGATTACCCTAATATCATTATTTCTATTGGTACTCAACTCCAGTTGAACTCCAGCAGGTATTTGAATCTGGTCGTTTTTAATTTTTGTTTTAAACTCGATTGCTCTCATTGTCATTTTGTATTTTTTTTTACAAAGGTACAAATTTAAGATTGTACATCAAAGTATAATCTGGCAACTTTGAAGCTGGTTGCTGGCTACTAGCTGCTGGCAACTGGCTACTTGCATCTGGCTGTTCGCAACTTGCTACAGTCAAAAAGCATTTGGAAGTTGTGGTAGGTCATTCGACATATAATGAAAGCTATTTGCAATTTGAAGTCCCTTACTTTAAACTTGAAGTCCCTTACTTTTAAAAACTTGACACCTACTTTAAACTCTTGATCCTTTATTAAAAAAAAATACTCTTCAACTTTTAAAATTCAGTACCTTATTTTTAAAATAAACTCGTTTACTTTTAAAATATAGTCGTTTACCTTTAAAAAAAAGTCCTCTACTTTTAACTTATAGATGGACAGACTAACTTGCGGCAACTACTCATAAATTTCAGGTGGCAATACATTAATTAAAGGATGCTATCGTAAATTGCAAGTTGCCGTTCATTACCATTGAGTTCCAATAAAAAGCTTCTATACCTTCAATCAATATCACGTTATTTTATTCATTTTTTGCCTGATTCTCATGTAAATAGCAATAGCCACTTGTGTTTTTTGTTTTGTTCTTGCACTGTCTCCCGGTTTTGGTTACTCCCTTGCATTGAACGGTTAAAGACGATACTGCCCTTTGTTCGGAAGTATTCGAGCTTGTCCAGGTCCACAATCGAAGGCTAACTGTGCTTTCAAGCAGGATTTCCTGTTGATCGGGCAATTGAGAAAAGAAGTCTATTCCTGTTACCTGCTCGACACTATCAATGGGAACAACATATTTTTGAAGCGGTTCCTTTGAACCTATGTTGGGTATGATAAAACCAATAACCTTGGTCTCGGGATAGGTATAATCTAGGATTACCTTGTAGAAATACGCTGGAACCGCCACTTTGTTCATGCCAATCGTGGAGAGGCTTTTTGTTAATATTGGACCGGTAACTACATAAACCGACTGATATTCGATTGCCCAATTCCTGACCAAATCTTCGAGCCTTTTCCAGATTCCCCTATTGAAACCTGGTAACTGCGGACTCATATTGCTGTAATAGAACGATTCTGCCATTGCTGTCGATGACCATCCCATATCCCCCGCAGGTGCCAAATGGCCCCTGTCGTAGCCAGAGCCTGAGTAATCATTACCATTTGCCGTTCCGCTTTTTACAAACGGGTCTGCAATAAATTTGTCTGTCCGCTCAATCCCTTTTTGCGTTTCTTCGTTTGTTAGCTCATAAGCGACCCAACTTGCCTGTTCGTAAGCTTCGTTGTATAAAAACGAATAACCGGTGTGCGAAATGACAATATCCCGCGCAGTGATTTTGGGAATTTCGAGCCTGGAAATCTCTATGGCGTGCAGGTTTTCAATCGGTTCGCCCTTGGTGTTGAACCTGGTACTATCGTTTGCCACAAGCACATTGTTTCCATTGCCCTTTTTAACCGGAAGGCCACAAGAAGAGAATGTCCCAAAAACAAAGATTACCGATAAAACAAATAAAAACCTCCTCATTGATAAGTTATTACAGAATGACTAAACACATTGATTATTACAAAACAGCATACATTCCCAAATCGAATGTTGAATATGAAAGTACCGATTATAAAATTTCTTCCTTTCGATATTTTAATGGATCCAACAAATCCATTCAATAAATCTTTCAAAGTTCTCCGAAAATTTAAGAGAAACTTTGAAAGAAATCCTGATTTATCGAAGAAAATAGGACGGACTTTATCGAATGCATACCCACAAAGTTTTAAAAGTTTGGGAAGAACACAAACAACATTACAGCACTTTCTCCCTCAGGACCTGTCATTGCGAGGTTTGCTACATAAAACATGATTAATCAACAGAATAATATGCAAACCGTAGCAATCCCATCCTAAGTAGAACTGTGCCAGAAACAATGTTCAGAACCTTAGTTTAAGTTTGGGATTACCTCCTGAAATGCAATTTGCCGTTATGATACATTTTCAAAAGGCAAGATCTTTTTTGAAAACTACAAATATATTGATAAAGGCCATCAAATCATTTTGTTGTAAGTCCTTCAATCTGTGATATTTCGGATAACAAAATATCGGAGGTTAAAAACAATTCAATCTTGTTACTTACTTTCATCGCAGATGCCAATTGAATCGAATCCAATGTCCTTAAACCTTTTCTCCAATGTCTGCCTATTAATTCCTTCGATTTTTGCCTTAATGATTGACTCTCAGGTATAAAACTAAATTTAACTGAATCAATATCAAATTTTAAAATTAATTGAGTCGCCAATGTTTCATTAATTTCATTTTTTCGACATTTTTTCCAAACGGCTGAACTGAATTCGAGCTTTGTAATCTCGGCCAGAAATATTGTTTCAATTCCAATATCGTTGAACAAACTCATCAATTCATCTGTACCCATCTCACGATGATAAAGTTTGAACAACGAGGAAGTGTCAAAGAAAACATTCATAGTTCTTTACGCCTTTCTTCTATTATTTCGTCAGAAAATGAACCTCGAAAATCTTTCAATAACTCCTGAGTTTCGAGGAATGAAAAATCGGTAAGGGCTAAGGGTTCTTTTATATCCTCTTTAAATGTCACTTTAACACGAATAGGCTTTTTTGTCTTAATTGGCCTTTCTAATTTTAAATGTCCATTATAATATGTTCCTGTTATTGTTGTCATTTTGTACTTTTTTATTACAAAGGTAAGAATTTATGGTATTACATCAAATTATACTCTGGATACTTGCAATTGATTGCTGGTGACTGGCGTAATGCAATTCATAACTTGTAAAAAGCCATTCGTAACACGTGTAAATTGATTCGTAACAATTATAAATTGATTCACAACGAGTATTAATGGATTCATAACGTGTATAATGCCATTCTGAATATGAAGAAAGGCATTCGTGATGAGGATAAAGTCATACGGAACGCGAAGAAAGCCCTTCGTAACGTGGATAAAGTCATTCGGAACACGAAGAAAGCCCTTCGTAACGTGGACAAAGCCTTTCGAAACATGAAGAATGACATTCGTAACTTGTTGTTTATTAAAACTTTAAAACCACCTCCTTTGGTGGTGGTTATGTATAATTGGCAATGCCTGAAAAATATTAATTTCGTGACATGAGTGAATATAAAAAATTAAGCCATGTCATCTATCGGTGTACCTATCATATTGTATGGACACCGAAATACAGATTCCGAATTCTTGAAGGTATCGTCAAAGAATTATTAAACAAAGATATTCTGATGTTACTGGAATGGAAATCATGTGAATTGGTTGAAATGAATATTCAGATCGACCATATTCACCTGATAGTAAGCATTCCACCAAAATTATCGGTATCTCAACTTATGGGGATTTTGAAAGGGAAAACCGCGATCAAAATCTTCAAAAGTTATCCTCAGTTGAAAAAGAAGCCCTACTGGGGCAATCATTTTTGGGCAAGAGGATATTGTGTTGACACGATTGGTCTTGACGAAGAAAAAATCAAGAAATATGTAATATATCAAGAAAAACAAGAACGCATGGAAGAGCAACAGCAGCTCGACTTTGGCCCCTTATAGGGGCCTTTATTAAGTCCACCTTCTTAGAAGGTGGATTCTTTAATTCATCCCAACCTGCTTCCGGCATTTATCGCAAAACCAGATTTTCTCGTTGTCAACCTGTTTTGCTGTTCCTTTGGCATCGTTCATCAAACATCGGGGATCATTCGTGCAATGGTCTAATCCAAGGTTATGTCTTATCTCGTGTAAGGCAACTTTTTGCAGACGATCCAGAAAAACAGCCTCAGTAACTTTTCGTTTTAGCCGGAAAGTGGAGACAACACAGATCGTCCCATTTACTTCTCCATAACCGAAGATGCCCCATTCGGGAATGTCCCCATTTTTGCAAGCAATATCCTTTTCTGTAAGGACCAATACATAATTGTATGAATGATACTTATCAAGGATCTTGCCCGCCTCGTACCTGGTCTTGCTTCCTGCAAGAATATCCGGAGTAAATTCCACCTTAGGTTTTATGGTACAACTAAAACCAAAAAAGGACTCCACCGAAGATTTTACAACATTTACAATAGCCGGATTAACATCTCCAAGTGGTTGGATGAAAATCATTTTATTAGGATTGGTTTGGGCAGTTCCAAACAGACTATTACAGATAAAAAGGCAGAATATCAACTTCTTCATTTCGATTTTTATATTTCTTTTTTTGCCGTTCCGTTTTTTACAAAGGGGTCTGCAATAAATTTGTCCGTCCGCTCAATCCTTTTTTTGGTTTATTCGTTTGTTATGATTTATTTATTTCTAGTATATCTTGTTTTTTGCTTTTTGGTTTCCAAAATTGGCGGATTTCTGAAAAGCTTCTTTTGCTTGTTGCATCAATTCATTTTTAATTCTTAAAACCTCATCTTTTTTCGCCCCGCTTATGAAAATGCCACTTAATTCAGGAATATTTGATCCGGCATTCTCGATGGCAATGCCAATATCGAAATATGCATCACCTCGTATTCGTTGCATATTAGACTCAAGATACCGCATATTAGACTCAAGATCTCGTTTTTTTGTTTCAAGTTCATTGATTTGCTTTGATAAAACTGTTTGTGAATTTTCAAGTTCATCAATTTTGTTGTTTTGTTTTGATATTGTTTTTCCCTGTTCTCCTACAACTCCTTTTAAACGATTTATTTCATTTTCTTTTGTGCCCAATTGTGTGGTTAAAGTTTCGAGCACGATTCGAAGCTTGCTTTCTGTTTTCGATTGTTGCCTGATTGTTTCATCCTTTAGCTTGATCTCATTCTTGATTTTTGATATTAAAGTGTCGATTTCTTGTTGCATGGTGTATGAAGTTGTTTCTCTTCCTTCAACTTTAATCCTAAAAGTAAACGATAATGAATCCAACTTTGCAAGTTCTCGCTGGATAGAAATCAAACTTTCGTACTGTACTTCATTTAATTCCTGATTGCTTTGAAAATCTTTTTCCAAACGTTTATAATCTTCATTTTTACGCTGCAATTGTTGTTTTAATTCACTTACCTTTGAATCAGAACAAGATACATTAAAAATTAATAGCAACCCCAAGAATAATGCACTTATTTTATTTTTCGCATGTTCCATTTTTTTTCATTTTTAAGTGTTGAAATGATTTCGATCTCCCCATTTGAATTTTTTATAATTGACCCTTCGCCTAAAATAGCATTGGTGATTTGGGTATTATCGCTCATACCATTTATAACAAATTCAGAAGATAAGGTTTCCCTATACCCATAATTGGTAAATTGCCCATAGAATTTATTGGTTATTGAATTGACAGATATTATTATTTTCAATCTTTCTTTTTTTGGAGATTCAATATTACACAAATATTTTCCTGGAATGGAATAATGTATTTCACCTTGTCCTATAGCTTTCTTTTGATCGTAGTCGCCTGTGTAAGTGTAACCATCGGCAAAGACCATTGTTCCTTTACCCTGGCGAAGTCCGTTTTCAAATTCGCCATCATAAATATTCCCATCGATGTATTTTGCGTTGCCCTGCCCGTTTGGCATTTTGTCTTTTATTTCACCGGTATATTGATAGGTTGAGCCGTCCAGTAAATCGACTTCGTAATTAGAGACCACAGCAGGAGTTTGATTATATCCATTTCTAATTACCCAAAAGATTGAGTATATCGCTATTGAAACAGCCAATAATGATATAACCCATTTTACCCATTTGGAATAATTCACAGGTTTTAAAACACTAAAGTTTTGAGAAGTAAGAACAATATGCCGAAAATTGCGTACAGCATAAATAATATCCGAATTTTTATCACTAAGCGATAATGTCTTAACAGTCAAGTTTGTCTGATTGAACGATGAATCGAGTATTGTATAATCACTGTTGATTTGATTGAATTGATTTACAAAACATCTTTGCAATGCGACCCTACATTCCTCAATCGCCGCTTGCTTGTCGATAAATTTATCAATGGCAAAAATGATTTTACCTGTTTTATCCTGTTTTATGATTTCTCCTTTTGAAACCATTGAAAGAAAGAGGTTGTCGAAAAGTTCAAAAATGCCTGTTATATCGTAAAAACAGACAATGTTGAAAACCATGCTCATTCCCAAATACGCACCTTCGTTTCGAGTTTTCGACAGCAAACCATAACGTAAATAAGTGTAATATATCAACTGACCTTCGCGATAAATTATTAACTGTTTATCACTCTGCTGGTTTAGGGCAAATTTCTTAAACACTTTGCTGTTTGAAGCAAAAATGAATTGGTTGTACTTGACAACGGGTGTGCCAAAAATATAAAAATCGAAATTCATACTGCTTGTTGCTTGTTTTTAAAAATATTTTTTGCACTACTGTTTGATTAAATTATATGATAATGTGATGATTACGGAAGATTTTACCACATAGTTGCAGATTTATCAAATTAATTTAGGGTGAAATCTACAGTTTTTAGGCACATACCATTGTACCAGATCTCGTAGCGGTAATTACCTTTTGGCCATTGACCTTTTATTTCGTTGCCCCAGCCACTTAATTCTGCTTTTCCTTCAGAAGAAACGTAAACATCATCTTTGGTTGAATAACCTGAAATGGAAGACGTTAACTCTCTTAATGAGCCATTTTCATAAAGTTTTAAATAGAGGGTAATTGTTTGATTTGGCTTTAAAGCAATATATTCTATCTGAGGTCTTAGAAACATGGAAGTTGAACTATACAAAGTATTTCCATAATTTGTTTCAATTGTACCACCTTTATAGGTATTGCCAACTTTTATAGATTTAATTATAATCGGATATTGTGCTACTTCGTTGAGTTGTTTGTTGAGCTTTTTATTTTCATCAACAAGTTCAGCATTTTTTTGTTGTAAAATTTTCGCTTCGGACCTAAGAATTGTATTATGATTGGCATATTGGTTTCTTTCTATTCGAATTTGTTTCATTTGTACTGCCTGTTTATTTAATTCGGCAACTTGCTTTTTCAGGCTTGCAATTGTTTTTTCCGTTTCTATTTCCTGTGGCGTTTTTATTTCCGGCTCTTTTCTGCTTTGAGCATAACTTTTGCTTGATAGCAAAATAATCGTTGAAAATAACAACGTTATGTATAATCTTTTCATGGTTATTTTATTTTTAGATCATTTTCCCAAACTCCACGAGACAACTCTTTGCCATTGGTGGCGAAATTGATACCTGCCCCGTTTTTTAAATCGTTTTTCCAACCACCCACATAACGATTACCGCTTGGATAACGCATTTCTCCTTGACCTTCGGCTTTGTTATTAACATAGTCGCCTATGTAAGTGTAACCATCGGGAAAAATCATTTTGCCTTTGCCGTGGCGAAGCCCTTTTTCAAAATAGCCTTCATAAATACTTCCATCATTGTATTTTGCTTTGCCATTTCCAGTGGGTATATTGTCTATCATTTCGCCCCAATATTGGTAAGTTGATCCTTCATGTACATTGACTTCGTAATTTTTGACCACAACAGAAGTTTGATTATTACCATTTCTTAGTAATATGACGATTGAAATTATCGTTATTGCTATGACCAACAAAGCTAAAACCCATTTTCCCCTTTTGGCATTATTAGGTACGGGTACTATATTTTGGGAAGTAATAACAACATGCCGAAATTTGTGGACCGTATCCATAATATACGAATTTCCATCGCTGAACAGCAAAGACTTAACCGTTAAGTTTGTCTGATTGAACGAAGTGTCAAGTACGGTATAATCTCTGTCGATCTGATTGAATTTATTATCAATGTTTTTTTGCATAAATGCCTTGCACCCATCTATTGATTCCTGCTTTTTGATAAATTTATCAACAGTAAAAGCGAATTTGCCAGTTTTATCTTTTGTTATGATTTCTTGTTCCGAAGCCATTGAAAAATAGAGTTGGTCGAAAATTTCAAAAATGCCCTTCACATCAAAAAAACAGACATTGTTGAAAACCATACTTACTCCCAAATATGCCCCTTCGTTTCGTGCTTTCGACAGCAAACCATGACGTAAATAGGTATAATAAATCAACTGATCCCTGCGATAGATTATTAACTTAACACCGCCTTGTTGGTTTTGTGCAAATTCCGTAAAAAGTTCGATATTGTTGTCGGAATTAAACTGGTCGTAGTTATTGTTGGGAGTTCCGAAAATGTAAAAACTGAAATTCATAGTGTCTTCTAATAAAAAGATTTAACAACTGTATTTACTTTATCCAATGAAATTTGGAGGAGATCCGGATTATCCACCTTTCCGAAGGCAAGCGAGTTTGCTGATTCTTTGCCTCCATGGATAAAATATTGCACAAATTGATTTTGTTTCGGATAATCACATTACGGAGGTTATTGCGTAAAATGAAAACTATTGCCTTGCAAGTTGTTTGATATTGCAGAAGGATGATAAAATAATTTTCAGTTAAGCTACCTTCCTTATACAAGTAAAGTGGTACTGCCACTGAAAAGATGGTAAATGAAATGCAATAACCACAAATTATATCCAAGGCTATTCCATTAACTTTTAATTGAATAGTAATTTGGTTGTCAACTACCTCGTTGTCGGAAATTTTTATTCTGACATAGTCCTTGATGGCCTCATTCATCATTTCTTAATGAATCGAAAAAACTTCGTAAAAAGTATCCAAATTTAAAGTGCTTGATCTCCTCTTATTATGCCATATAAAGTAATTCACTAATAAATATTGTGTTAGCGAGTTAATTATTATAAATAAGTTTGTTTTAGTCAATTATTAAGTTGGATATGAGTTATTGCGTAATTTTATTGTAAGTGGCTACACAAGCTCGAAAATATAGTTTCTGTTTTTCTGACAAAAAATCTGTGACCTTTTTCTTTTCTTCAGTCGCGAACGAATTAATTATTTCAATCTTTTTTCTTGCATTTTCTATATCTATATTGATATTTCTATATTGGAAACCAGTCATTTTGCCAATGCCCAGTAATAGACTATCTAAATCGTGAATATTAGAAATTAATTGATAATAAAGCTTATTACGAGAGTGCATTTTGGACAAATCGAAATACTTGAACTTGTGATTAAAAATTGAATCGTTCTCCATATCAAGAAAATCGTTAATTTCGCATTTACATTTTTCTTTCTCCAATAGCGGTATAACTGTAGCTTGCTCCGATGAAACACTTGAAGCCTCACTTTTGCTTGGAAGTGCATATGGGATTGTATCTGCTTTGTTAACTTGCACTGTTCTTAGAGTTTGTTTTTTTTGTTCGTTAGATTCTTGTGCAAAAACATTATTCACAGAAAACGGTAATAAAACAAAAATTATAAAATACTTATTTAAGTTCATAACATAAATGTATTAATTTAATCTATTAGAAGGTAGGCATCATTTTTTTTTGATTATTATTTGCCTTAATATTAAGTTCGACACTGGCCTTTTCTTCATTATTTACTATATATGATAATTTACAGGGACCTACACCTATTGCTTTTATGTTAATTATAGGTTCATTGATATTACTGATCGTTATCGTATTTCCAAATTTCCATTTCCCTTTCAGATTTGCTGGTTTTACGATTGCTTTTAATTCAGATCCAACTATAATATTATTCAGGTCGTCAACTGTCAAGGGCTTATCGTCTTTCGTAATTGAAAAGGATACTTTCAAAACTTCCAGTTTATCAAAGTTTGCTGACGGCGAAATTGTATGTGATTGTGTATTTTTTATCTTTCCCGCATCTGGATTGTTTTTGTCAATTTGCATAATGTAACCAGCATATTCTAGTTTCTTGTTTTGTGTCTGCCTAGGTTTATTAATTTCATCAATGTAATAATTAATAGTTTTTTTTCCATAATCGATTTTAATTAATTCCATATCTTTTTCAGTACCAAATTTTCTCGCTTTTTCAAGTTCCTTAATAGTAGCTTTGTAGCTCTCTATTTTCATTCTCGATATAGAATTAAATTCTCTTTCGGCTCTGGTTTTTAAAGTATCTATCGCTCTATTATTGACCTCTCTAATATTAGCAGTAACGTCGATTCCTTGGTCTTGGGCTTTTTTATATTCAGCGATTGCTTGCTCAAACTTACCTTTCTGTAGAAATTCAAAACCATTATCTAAGTATTCCCTGCATTTTGGACAATCGATTTGAGATGTTGAAGAATAGTCTGGTTTAAATTTGAGAAGAAAAAATATCAAAACACAAATAAAAGCAACGACAGACATAAAAAAAATTTTTTTCTTGTGTTTCAAGCAAAAAATTTTTATAGCGTATTCCTGTTTGCCAACACTATTGCTAACATCTTTCTCAAAAGCAGTCGTCTTTATCGCTTTAATATCACTTTCTGTAGGTTTTTCGATAACAAATTGTCCTTCTCCTGCAAATTGCTTAATTAAAGGATCAATCAGCTGCGCTGAATCTTGCAAAGTTGTTAGGGTATTTTTCGCCTTATCAAACTTTTGTAAAAACTCCTTTAAATAATGATGATCCTTCTGGTACTGCAAAAATTGCTGAACTGCTATTTGCCTTTTATGGTATTCTGTAAATAAAATATAAATTCTTTTTTTTAATTCACTGTATTTTAGTACAATATCATCTTCAGTTTTCAGCTGTTGCTGTATATCATTAAGTGCATTGTGTACAATAAGTTGGGTATTGATATCTTGCCAAATTTGTTGTAGTTGATTGGTTTCATCTTGAACTTTTTCTGATACCGAAGTCAACTCGTCGAAATCTTGGGAAGAAATCCTTTTTGCAACATCATCCGATCCCTGGTATTCGTGAGAAACTGAAAGCAATGGATATTCCATTGAAACCTGTGAAATAATTTTATTTCCTTTATCTGGATTCAAAAAATAGACTTTATCCTCATTTATATTCAGCTTAAACGATGTGTCTAATTTATTAAAATCGTTTGCAAAAGCTCTTTTTAAATTTTCCCGCAAAATTCCCAAAATATCCTCTATTTCTTTTTCGGCATCTTGTAATGCTGGAACACCAAAAACTATTTTACCATTTACAGATTTTAGTAGTATACCGCGAGGCAAGATAAATTCGAAGTACAATTTCTCAAAAAGTTCATAGAAAGTAATGACATCGGTACAATATATTCCGTGAAATATGGCTGAAATCCCGAAAAAAGATCCCAACCTTCCATCACAATCAATCAGATTATAGCGTAGATATGAATAAATTACCTGTCCATTATTTCGACGGTGGATAGTAAGCTTTGAATATTCCGTACTGCCATCGTAATAACTCTGAAAATATGCTATGTCAACAGGTTTATCTCCATACAAGTCGAATCCTTTAGGCACTCCATATACATAAAATTGCACTTCCATATCAATCCTTCAGGTTTATTAAAAATTACTTCCGCGCACAGTCTTTTTAATAGCTTTCCATAAATCTCGTGGATATACATCTTCTCCTTCTACATATTGCTGAGTGTTATTTATCTTATTGAGAGTGAATGAACCAGCCGAGAAAATTACATATTCATCAATTTCGTAAGGTTTAAACCACTTTATAATCGGAATATTGCTTTTAAGTATATTAAAAATACCTGGATACTGATTTTTAATGCCTTTTATAAATTCTTCTTTAACAGGAAAACCTTTATAATAGTGAGTATCCATTTGCAAATCCGCCTTATGACACATTAGAATAATTTTATCTTTATCTTTTATCAAATTACGCATTTTTGCAACTTTGAGTTCATAGGCTTTTCGTATTAAATCATCTTGCCAATCCAATTCCACAAAAAATATCCAAGTTCGGTGATTGCTTCTTTTGGTAATTTTTTGAATATAAGACGGAAAGTCGTTATTGTTGTCGGGTTCGAAATAATGTTCACCAGGTGCTTCCAATATCTGGCAGACCATTGGTCCACCACCTGATTCACGAACTTTAAGTAACATAAAATTTAAAATACTATTTGAAACTGCCGCATTATTGGAATTTACATTTTTATCAAATGTGTTGCACATTTCCTCATAATGTTTCGAATGACTGGGACGAAAAATTCTATCTGGTTCAACACTGTATCCGTTTTTTCGAAGATAGCGAGTCAGACGCACTAGAGTCATTGTTTTGCCAGAGGCTCTTGCTCCAAATAATATCACAATAGGTGCAGGTTCTGATATTGTAACCTCTATTGTATTTGCATCGAGAACTTCTTTCGTTTGTTCTTCATTATTGTTTGTTGAGGAACTTTGAATTTGTATATTAACTTCATCATTTTTTATGAGATTATCATCGTTAATATCCTTCTTATTTACAATCAAGTCTTCGTTCTTTGCCATAATTTATGTTGAATTTAAAATTTGTAATTATATATTTCCTTTATTAGTAATCACTTATTTTGAAAGCTAAGTCGAAAGAAATAAAGCCTAAAACATCCACAATGGCTGCTACAAGAACCCAAAATAAAAAGCCTCTACCGGCAAATACTCCTGCAAAGAAATCTTTCCAGACTTCATATACCTTCCTCATTCTTTCGGTTTTCGATACGCCAGAATATGCCTTTTTATCCACTATTGCCATCTTAATTTTTTCGGGATAAGATTTTTCAAATTCATTTTTCAATACATCGCAATAATTATCGATTATTTTATATGCCTGGGACAAAACGTTACTTGTTTTTTCAGTCGGTTCATCATTGTTATTTGGTTCAGCCTGCATTTTATTTTGTACGCGTTGAATTTCGTTAATCAAATTTTGAATGGCAGGTTTGTCGAGTTCTCGATTTATATTGGCTAACCTCTGGTCGTAAACGGTCAATTTCGAGACTAAAAGTTTATCAATTTGGTCTCTCATAGCCTGTACAAGCTCTTGTCTGCCCTCGAAACTGTTGGATCTGAGTTGTAATCGCTGAATTTCTCCTAACTCACCTTCAAGTTCAATGATTACAGCTTCAGCTTTGTCTGCCCAACCCATATTGCCCGGATTATTAATTTCGGCAGCAAACTTTGCAAAAAGACCATCAATTTTATTCTTGAAATCGACTTTGTCCTGAGCGATAATTTTTCCTGCATCGCCCTCATTCGATAAATTTTGTAATTTGCCTTTTGTCTCTGTCAAATCCTTTATCAGCACATCTTTGATTGCAGAGCGATAAAAGAAGGTGTGTGTGTTAGTGGGCAGAATTATTACTATCCAACAAAAAGTAAAAAGTAAAACACCGCCAATTAACCGCCAACCACGGTTGTCGATTCGAACTCTTTGGTCAAAACTATCAACAATATATTTTACACACATTGAAGTGAATATAAAGACGATTACCGTTATTACCCAGAAAGCAGGGACAGGCCATGAAGGCAATAACAGATGAAGAGATTCTACAGTAGCCCAACAACTTACAAGCATAAGTGACACAAATGCTACTAATGCAAAGATTTTTAAAAATTTGTTCTGATCCATAATAGGTTACATTAATTAATATATTTGAATATCCGTAATAACATAAAATTTGTAAAGTCAACTGCAATTTTTATTCGTACTCACTAAGTTCAGCATTTTAAAGAATTCAGTTGGTTGTTGCAGAAAACCGGCCCTTAACTTCCGTTATATTCTTTTAGAACAGTCTGCCAAACAGTTCTAAATTCTGGTAAGGCTTGCAACTGTTGGTAAGCCTTCGTAATAATTGAACGCTCTGTTAATGAACAGTTTGGCAAGAATCCCTTTTCAGGTTTCAAATGGATCGTATATTTGGCAAATGTTCTCATAAATGGCAATAGTTGAAATCAGTTTTATTATTGACAATAATAGAAATAAAATTCTTCAAAACCAATTGATATTTCTTTTTATTTTGTTTTTAACACAATTGATCAAACTTTAGGTAAAATGTCCGGTTTGGGATGGTACACCCGTCAATCTTGATTGCAACTTGAGGGTAATACATGCTTTAATTGTTTAAATGTCAATTAATTTTGCTGAAATTGAATTTGCTTTATTTTGAAATTCTAATTCCTGTTAAGGGAGGTGGAAAGGCCTCTAAACTGAAGGATATTAATATTCTTAAAACAATATTACGATAAATAGGGTGGTTTTCACATTTTATCACTTGCAGCGATTTTCTAACAACTGACACCTTTTGGCACATAACTGACAGGATTTAGCACATAACTGGTAATTGACCTCATAATCTGCATGAAAATATTTTGTTAATAATGAATATTTTTGCAGGATGTTTTAATCCTAAATTGTTTGGGTGCGTTTCCATTTGGTGAACTTTTGCATGCTGGCAATTAAAATCGGTTTAAAACGGCCATCATCAGGATGTTTTGTACTTGAACTTTAAGCTTCAAAAGCACAACATCCAGATGTATTATTCACAATATCAGAGGTTTTCGATATCTTCAATTGGCAATCCCGTATATCTCGCTATTTTTTCTACTGATTCGCCGGCATCTTTCATTTCTTTTGCGATCTTCCTGGCTTTGATTATTTCACCTTGGGGTATTCCTATTTCTATACCTTCTTCCCTTCCTTCATCTTTCGAGGTATCCATTGCAGCTTTCATTCCAGAGTAATCCAACCAACTTTGTTCGTATTCTTTGCGTTCCTTTGGGTTCATTGCGGCAAGTGCTGCAGTTTTAAAAGCTTTGTCAAATACCGGTTCGTTGAGTATTTGGGGAATATCGTCAAAGGTTTCAAGATGCTTCAGAAAGTAGCACCATTTGTCGTAATGCGTTACCAATTCCTCCTCTTTTTTGTTGAAGAAGGGCATTTGCAGGAAACGGAATCCCAATTTGTCGTAGAAAACGAAACCGTCTTCGTCACGGAGTTGTACGTTCCGGTCAAATTTCCGGATCTCTTCATGTTCATCATAAGGGAAATCGAGTATGGCAATATAATAAATAGGTAATAGATTGAAATCCCAATTTCCTTTTGGGGCTTGCTCTGTTATCGGGAAAGTGACGTAGAACAAGGCCCTGTCTTTGAAATACTTGACCTTTGCTTTTTGCATTTCAACGATAAAGCGGCCGCCGTTGGCACTTTGACAATAAATGTCATAGATTGCCTTACGGTCGGTTGCAATTTCGCCAGGTTGTTCGACATTCCTGAAATTCAGTTCTGTAATCTGGTGTTTTGCAGGCATTAGACAGTTCAGGAAATCGACCAGTAAATCCTTGTTCCCCTCGGTTCCAAACAATCGCTTAAAACCAAAATCAGTATATGGGTTGATATATTTGCTCATGGTTCCATGTTTTTGATACACAAAGATAATTCATTTTTCATGGATTTCCACTGTTTTTTATCTTGTACTTTGAAGATCTTCCGAATACAAAAATTTAAGGTTTACCAGAAAAAGTTAAGCCATGCTGAGATTTTGTTACTTGAAACAGATCAATAGTTGTTTTTACCTTTTCGATCAAAAAACTTACATTTTTTTATAACCATCTTCGATATTATACGTATGAAGTTATTGAATGACAGACTGTCATTCAATATTTCATAATAAATTAAAAATCAATGCAATATGAAAACGACTGAAAATGCACTCAACTGGTTCGAGATTTCGGTGAGCGATATGGCAAGGGCCAAAAAGTTTTATGAGACTGTTTTTGAAATGGAAATGCCTTTGATGGATATGGATAGCGTGAATATGGCATTTTTCCCAACCGATGATTCAACGGGAAAAGTAGGTGGCGCATTGGCCAAGAGCGATTTTCACAATCCAAGTTCTGGCGGTACGATCGTTTATTTGAACGCAAATCCCGATTTGGCCGAACCGCTTGGTAGGGTAGAGGAGGCAGGAGGAACCGTTGTAATGCCAAAAACTTTTGTCAATGATGCGGTTGGATATATGGCGATGTTTATTGATTCTGAGGGGAATAAGGTGGCGATGCATTCGAGGCAGGGAGCATAGGGTACGGGGCTTAGGGCATGGAGCCGGGAGCTTGGAGCAAGGAACGGAAAACGGAGAATGGAGACCGGAAACATGGAATAAGTGTTTTGTTTTATTGGATGTGATCAACTGTTTTTGTTGGACTTCAATTTGACAAAGCTGATTTACTTTTACCTCGAAGCAATACACCGTAGGTGTTATACTATTGTAGGAAATGTATTACCAGAGTACAGGAGGCGCAATCAGAAATCCACAGGAATGATTGATTGTTCCCTGCGCCGCAAAGCAATTGATGTTGGGGGCAAATATTAAAAACGATTGGTATTATCTCACCTCAGAATTATCCCTGAAATGTTGATATTCCATAGGATGCAAACAATTTTCCATTTTTAAACTTCAGAGAGATTAATTATTTTTCCACTTTTTAAGGGTGGATAAAGAATGGGAATCAAGGTGAAAATATTCCCTGAAATTCGATATTTAATTAATTATGAGTGAGTTAAAATTTTGCATTTTTGTTTAAATCCTTTTTATTACACAAGTTAATGCTGCATTATCCCAGGTTAACTCCCCAATTGATCATTCATTGCTTCAACAACTGACCCTTCCTTCCGACGGTCGGTCAATGAGATCTTCGAGCACCGATGCAAATTTTGATGGCAACGGAGATTCCAAATTGATCCAACCCGGTGAAACCCTTGTCCTTGCTGACCTTGAAGGTCCAGGGATCATCAAACACATCTGGAACACTTCGGGTTCACTTAATCCGTATTCTGTCAGAGCCATGGTGACCCGGATCTATTGGGACAATTCCGTTAAACCCAGTGTCGAAGTTCCATTGGGTGATTTCTTTGGAGTGAAGATTATTTTGGCGATGCATGGGGTTTCCGTGAGTTTTCGGGTGCGTTCAATGGCGTCCCATTGTACGAAGGCCCTATGGCAGGAGATCGGGTTTCGGCTTATCGCTGGCACATTATGGATCCAATCCGCTTCAAAAAGTCATTGAAATTTACGATCGAACACCGTGGCAGCATGTTTGACGATAATGGCAAGCAACATTCAAGCTCCGATGAAAGGGCCGATTGGGTAAGTTCAGTCGCCTTCTGGTACCAGAATCCGATTGCCTTTTCCGATTCGGGAATTCCACCTGCCATTGAAAGGATCCCTCCGTATCAAATCATGCTTGCTGCAAATCTTAAGTTTAAAGCCACACCTGAAAAAATAGAAGAAGAGAAAGCGGGGATCAATTTTGTCCCCGAACAACCCGATGGAGAGATCGAATTTGAATTTGATGTTAAGGAATCCGGAAGATACAAGTTTTCTGCTGTACTTGTTGACAATATTTTTGGAAGTAGCTATCAGCCAATCATTGATAATCAACCTACAGGCCCTGTTTTGGATATGATGAGCAAAGGGGGACATTGGCGGGAATTTGTGTTTGGCGTGTTCAAATTTGAAAAAGGGAAACATATTTTCAAATTACATGGAAAAGGAGCCTCATTAAATAGCCGTCCCGATGTTCCCAAAATATATGCCGTAGGAATCAGTAGTTTTTCACTGTTACCTATTGAAAGTCTTTAATTTATATCATAAATAAATATCGATTGCTTCAAAAGGTTCGATATTTTTCAAAGTATTCTTTTCAAAAGATTGCTTATTTAAAAAAATGGTTTACTTTTGCACCGCCTTTGAAAAACAATGGCAATTAAGGATGACTCAGTAGCTCAGCTGGTAGAGCACATCCCTTTTAAGGATGGGGTCCTGGGTCCGAATCCCAGCTGGGTCACCAAAAATGTAGGAGAAGTCTTAACGGCTTCTCCTTTTTTCTTTGATACAGTAGCTCAGATGGTAGTGCATTCCGTTAACGGAAGGGTCCTGGGTCCGAATCCCAGCTGGGTCACCAAAAATGTAGGAGAAGTCTTAACGGCTTCTCCTTTTTTCTTTGATACAGTAGCTCAGATGGTAGTGCATTCCGTTAACGGAAGGGTCCTGGGTCCGAATCCCAGCTGGGTCACCAAAAATGTAGGAGAAGTCTTAACGGCTTCTCCTTTTTTCTTTGATACAGTAGCTCAGATGGTAGTGCATTCCGTTAACAGAAGGGTCCTGGGTCCGAATCCCAGCTGGGTCACCAAAATGAATTAAGAGAAGTCATTAAAGCTTCTCTTTTTTTTTAACCTTTACTTTTGCCATTACAATTCTTCGTAACCTTTTTCCCGGAAATAGTACAAAAATATGTAGTTTTGTCAATTAAAAATAGACGAAAAATAGATATTATATTAATATTCAGATATTAACCATGAAAGGAAAAGTCGTAGTAATTACTGGTGCCTCCTCTGGAATCGGATGGGCTTTGGCAAAAGAATTTTGTGGCCGTGGAGCCAAACTTGCACTTGGGGCGCGTCGGGTTGAACTGCTCAACGAATTGACTTTAGAGCTGAAAAGCCCGGATGTATTGTGTGTTCCGACAGATGTGTCGAAAGAAATTGACTGTAAAAATCTCATTGAACAGACAATTGAAAAATATGGACGAATCGATATCCTGATCAACAATGCCGGAATCTCGATGCGTGCTTTGTTTAAAGATATGGACCTGGAGGTGATGCACCGGTTAATGGACGTCAATTTCTATGGTACTGTTTATTGCACAAAATACGCTTTGCCATTTTTGCTTGAAACGAAGGGATCCCTTGTCGGCGTGATCTCAATCGCAGGATATGTGGGCTTACCTGGAAGGACGGCTTACTCTGCATCCAAATTTGCTGTCAGGGGATTTCTTGACACTTTGCGCATTGAGCATCTTAAGCAGGGATTACATGTTCTGATTGCAGCCCCCGGGTTTACAGCATCGGAAGTCCGAAAAGTTGCTTTGACAGCCAATGGAACTCCACAAGGTGAAACGCCACGAAACGAAAGTGCCATGATGAGTGCTGAAAAATGCGCTTTTCTTATTACTGAAGCGGTCAGGAAGCGAAAACGGGAACTGATCCTGACCTTTGTAGAGGGAAAAGTGACCGTTTTTCTTGGAAAATTTTTTCCATCATTATTGGACAAGCTCACCTACAACCACATGGCCAAGGAACCAGATTCTCCGATAAAATAATCCGATACGGTTTGGTCAATTAAAAAATGGGGTTATCTTTGCACCACTTTTGAGCGAATGCAACTAAACGACTCTGTAGCTCAGCTGGTAGAGCAATTGACTCTTAATCAATGGGTCGTGGGTTCGATTCCCACCGGGGTCACAACATGAAATCATAAACCTCTGTAAATTAAATATTTGCAGAGGTTTTATATTTTTTGTCTGGAATTCATTCTGGATTCATCAATCTGAAAACATCGATTTCTTTTGTATTTCTATTTATTTCTATTTTATTTTAATTATTTCAGTTTATGTTAAGTTTCGATACACAATATCGTGTTTGTTACGGTGATACAGACAGGATGGGCGTGATGTATTATGGAAATTATCCGCGCCTATATGAGATCGGACGGACCGACCTGATCCGCAGTGTTTGGAAGTCGTACAGGGAAGTGGAGGAGAGCGGATATTTCCTGCCCGTTCGGCGGTTAAATGCAGTGTTCCATAAATCGGCGATTTATGACGAATTGCTTACAATTAGGACTATCATCAAAGAAGTGCCGATTGTGAAATTCAGGATTTTCTCCGAAATTTACAATGAGAAAGGTGAATTGATCAATGAAGGAGATGTTATGCTTGGATTTATGAGCTCTTCGACAGGCAAACCTTGCAGGGCTCCTGAAGAGTTCACCAATATCCTGAATGCGATGATGGTTTAGACGTCAATGAAAAGTAGGTAAACGAACAATCCGATCGCGATCAGGATCACACTAAGCCCAATAATCTTATTTGCCCACCATAAGGTGTTGATTGTGAGTTTATGTCTGAAAAGATTGGCCAAACCGGTAAGTACAAACCACCATGAGGCACCTCCCAGAAAAATACCACTAATAATAAGGAATGTTTCAATTAGGTGGGACAATTGAAGAACAAGACTATAGCTTGTGAAAATTGCAATAAATACAAATACGGATAAGGGATTGGATACTGTCAATAAAAAAGCGGTAAGAAAATCCTGAACATAGGAAGTCCCTTTTCTTTTGAATTTAAGCATATCCTTCGTAGGGTTTGAAAAGAAAATGTAGAGCCCCAGAAAGATCACCATGCTTGCCCCAAGAATTTTAAAGTAAATTTCGTAATGCCTAACAAAATCAATAATCATGGTTAGGCTGAACCCGGCAATAATTGCATAAATCACATCTGATGCAGCAATCCCCAAACCGGATAAGAAACCAGATTTCCAGTTCTTATTAACTGTTCGTTTGATGCAAAGCATACCTAACGGGCCTAACGGAACGGATACCGCTATGCCAATTATAAACCCTTCCCAAAGCAGACGTAAACTCATAAATGCAAAAATAACTGAAAAATTGATCTGCGCTATTCGAATTTAATGGACAAAGGTAAAATTAGCCGCGATATTTTCTATTTTAGCCGCAAATAGTTGCAATTGTTGAAGTGGCAAAGAAGGATTGCCAAAATAAATATCAGTAAGTGAATTGATTGATAATTAAGAAGATGAAACGAAAAATTATTTTTATGCTTTTTGCAATCTCGTCAATGCAATTGGGTTTTGCACAAAATATTATGAAGCTTTGGCCAAAAGGGGCTCCCGGAAACAACGAATGTCCTCAACCGGAGGAGACATTCAACGGCAAAATGGTCCGTTTTGTATCGGATCCTACGCTCACGATCTATCTTCCTGATAAATCAAATAATACAGGTGCTGCCATTGTGATTTGTCCTGGAGGTGGCTATGCGCTCGAAGCCATGGACCACGAGGGTTATGCCTATGCCGAATTTCTCCAAAGCAAGGGAATAGCAGGTATAGTGCTGAAATACAGACTTCCATATGGTCATCACGAAATACCACTTATGGATGCCCAATATGCTTTGCGCACTGTTCGCTACAATGCAGCTGCGTGGGGCATTGATCCAAATAAAATTGGCATTTCAGGATTTTCAGCTGGTGGCCATCTCGCTTCAACTGCGGCCACCCATTTTGATAGGGGAAAACCCGGGTCAAACGATCCAATCGAAAAGGTAAGTTGCCGCCCCGATTTTTCGGTACTTGTTTATCCTGTAATAACTTTTAATGAGCAGTGGGGACATATGGGATCCAGAGAAAATCTGATCGGGAAAAACCATGACCTTAAATTGATCAATTATTATTCCAATGAATTGCAGGTCACTACAGAAACACCACCCACATTTTTGATCCTTGCCGACGATGATCAGGCTGTACCTCCGCGCAACAGCATTGAGTTTTACAGGGCCCTTAAAGAGAAAGGTGTTGCCGCCGAACTCCATATTTTCCGTGAAGGTGGCCATGGTTTTGGCATGACAAAGAAGAACAAACCCCACGATCAATGGCCGTTGCTTTTAATTGATTGGATGAAGGCGGAGAAAATTATTAAGTAAGGAAAACGGAATAGATGCATGGGGCATAGGGCGCGGGGCGTGGAGTTTCGGAAGTTGAAATGATTAAATACCTTAAAATATGGGGCTGGATACACATCCTGTGAATGTGATCAAATTTTGTCCACGTTGTGGCAATAATCACTTTATTACCAACGATCAAGGGCGATCATTCAAGTGCGAAGGGTGTCATTTTAGATTCTACGTAAACAGTTCGGCGGCGGTTGTCAGCCTTATTTTTAATGATGAAGGGGAAATATTGCTGACCAGGAGGGCTATTGAACCAGGACTTGGAATGTTGGATCTGCCCGGTGGTTTTGTAGAACCGATGGAGAGAGCCGAGGAGGCTGTAATACGTGAAATCCATGAAGAACTTGGAGTGAAAGTAATCAATACAAAGTACATGACTTCATTTCCAAATGAATACATATTTTCGGGCTTTTCCGTTTTCACAATGGATTTGGCATTTATTTGTGAAATTGAAGATTTCTCCATCCTTGTGCCTGCCGATGACGTTTCGGCTGTGGAATTTAGATTTGCCAAGGAGGTTAAACTGGATGAACTTTTTTCGGATAGTATGCGGAATATTATCGGTTACTATATCAATAAATATCTTTAATAATATTCATAAATAAAATTAAATGAGCATTGTAGAACATGTTTCCTCACTCCGTTGTTTAATGTTGGAGAGGGGAGTTGACGGATATTTGATTCTTGGTACAGATCCACATTTAAGCGAGTATGTTCCCGATGCCTGGAAGACCCGTGAATGGATCAGCGGTTTTACGGGATCCTATGGGAAAGTCGCTATTACGAGGGATCTTGCAGTCCTTTGGACTGATTCACGTTACTTTATACAGGCAGAAGCGCAATTGGCTGGAAGTGGAATAGCAATGCTTAAGGACCGGCAAGCTGATACCATTTCAGCAGATGATTGGTTTATTCAGAATCTTCCATCCGGAAGTGTTGTTGCTATTGATGGATTAACTGTTTCAGCTTCAGAAGCCAATGTTTTGGAACAGAAGTTGGGTGCGAAGGGGCTTACTTTTATTCAGGATATGGATATGCTCTCCCCAATTTGGGAAGGACGTCCCAAATTTCCAAATTCGCCCATTGTTGACTATCCGGTTAAATATGCCGGTTTGGGCAGGCAAGAAAAACTGGTACAAATCCGTAAAAAGCTGGTTGAAGCAGGAGCAGAGGCGACCCTGATAACTCCGGCTGACGATCTTGCATGGTGTTTTAATCTCAGGGGAAATGACATCCGGTATAACCCACTTTTTACTGGTTATGGTTATATTGATCAACAGAAAGCCGTTTTAATTATTGATCCATCAAAATTGGATACTGGCTTAAAAGAAGAATTGGAAAGGGAAGGGATTTATGTAATAAATTATGATTCAATATTTTCCTATTTGGATTTGATCAATCCGGTTATTTTCCATCTTGATCCGGCACAGACAAATTCATCGATTTACACCCATATATCCAAAAGATGTCAGGTAATTTCCGGACCATCCATTTCAACTTTGTTAAAATCGGTAAAGAATGATATTGAAATCGAAGGAATGAAACAAGCACATATCCGTGATGGTGTCGCAATGGTCAATTTCTTATACTGGTTTGAGCAACAATTCGGAAGAGAGAAAATTACAGAAATTTCAGTGGCTGAAAAGCTTAAGGAATTTCGCGCCGAACAGGATTTGTATATGGGGGAGAGTTTTAGTCCGATTATTGGATTCGGTCCACATGGTGCCATTGTCCATTATAGTGCAACACCTGAATCAGATGCAGAAGTCCTGAAGGACAGTATCCTACTTTTCGATTCGGGTGGCCAGTATCTTGACGGAACAACCGACATTACAAGGACAATACCAACAGGGATTCCAACTGCACAGCAGCGATCGGATTTTACGTTGGTCCTAAAAGGGATGATCCAGCTTGCGAATATTGTGTTTCCTGAAAACACAAAAGGGTATTCGCTCGATACTATTGCCCGTAAGGCATTATGGGACAATGGACTAAATTATGGACATGGAACCGGGCACGGAGTTGGGCATTATTCGTCAGTTCATGAGGGACCCATGGCAATCCGTCAGGAATACAATGGTGAACCGATACGGGTAGGTCAGGTTTTATCGAATGAACCAGCTTTTTATCGTGCAGGACAATATGGAATCAGGACAGAAAATGTAATTGTATGCAAAAATTACTGTCAGACAGAATTTGGGAGATTTCTTACTTTCGAAACATTAACCTTGTGTCCGGTTGACAAAAGATTGGTGAATCCTGATATTCTGACTGATTCAGAATTAACATGGTTGAATACTTATCATGACAAGGTTTATAGTGTATTGAATTTCAGGTTAAAACCCGAAGTTCAAAATTGGTTAAGTGACCAGTGTTCTCCTATTTCTAAATAAAAAAGACGAAAATGAAGCGAAAATTTGTACTTATTTTTCTTTTTGCTTTGCCATTCCTTCTGAAAGCCCAATATTATGTACAGGGTGAAGATCCTGCAGGGATCCATTGGAAACAAATCAATACTGAAAATTTTCAAATTATTTTTCCTGATAATTTTGAAGCCAATGCCCAGCGAACAGCTTTCATACTTGAAAAGGTCTATAACTATGCCGGTCAATCACTAAAGCATCAACCGCGTAAAATATCTGTGATCCTTCATACCAATACAGTCCGCTCAAATGGATTTGCTGCCTGGGCTCCGGCGAGGGTCGAACTTTTCACAACTCCCGATCAATCAATCTATGCCCAGGATTGGCTTGAACAGTTGGCAATCCACGAATTCAGACATGTGGTTCAAATCGACAAAATCGGGTCAGAAATGCCCGAAATTTTCAAGATCATACTTGGAGAGCAAGCTGCTGCAGTTGTCATAGGTGCCTATTTGCCTTTCTGGTTTCTTGAAGGTGATGCAGTTGCAACAGAAACAGCACTGAGCCACTCCGGCAGAGGACGTGTCCCATCATTTTCAATGGAATTAAAGGCACAGGGTGTTGAGAAAGGTTTTTATAGCTATGACAAGGCTTATCTTGGTTCATATAAGCATTATGTTCCAGATTATTATCAATTTGGTTATCAGATGGTAGCTGGAATCCGAAATAAATATGGGGCTGATGTCTGGTCAAAAGTCCTTACAAATGTAGCCAGGCAACCTCTAGCTTTATTCGCGTTTTCGACGGGATTAAAAGAGGCTACTGGAAAGAATCAAAAAAAGCTTTACCAGGAGATCTTCTCAGACCTAAAAACGAATTGGAAAAAAAATGATGGATTATTGGAAAAAACAGAATTCCAGATCGTTACAAAGAACCAAACTGGTTATGCAAGTTACAGGTATCCTTATCAGATGAATGATTCTACAGTTTTTACGGTAAAATCGTCACTTGATGACCTGACAAGGTTCGTAAAGATTGGACCGAAAGGAAAGGAGAAAGTACTTTTCACCCCTGGAAGTTTATTTGAAGAATCGGTCACTTACGGATCGGGGAAAGCGTTCTGGATTGAAGCGAAGCCGGATATACGTTGGGCGCACCGCGAATATTCGCAGTTAAGGATATTGGATGTAGACTCGGGCGAATTGATTGAAAATCAATATAAATATAAGATTTTTGCACCATGTTTGTCACACGATGAGAAATACCTTGCAGTTGTCAAATTGGATAGCCTTAATCGTTGCTCTATCGTGATCTTATCCCCATTTTCAGGCAAAATTATCCAGGAGACACCTTTATCAGAAAATATTTTTATTATTTCCCCTACTTGGGCAACGGACAATTCCTGTTTATATGCAGTTGTTTTGGGAAACAAAGGAAAAACATTGGCCAAAATTGACCCTTTCAAAGGAACCATTAATGAACTTTTTCCATATGCTTTTAGTGAGGTTCAGCACCCTGTACAATCTGGGAATTGGGTATTTTACACAAACACGATTGATGGGACAGACGATATTTATGCCTTTGATTTGTTGGAAAAGAAAAATTTCCGTGTGACCACTTCCAGGTTCGGTGCCAAAGACCCTCAGGTGACTACTGATGGAAATCATTTGTTATACAGTAACTATACGTCAGATGGTTTTAAACCTGTTAAAATGGGGCTTAATATCTCTAAATTCAAATTGACCGATCCTGCCACCATTTATAAATATGGGCTTGCCGATCAATTGACTTCCCAGGAGAAAGGAATTCCTGATTTTACGGGTGCAGATACAACGAAATTTGAGTCTTTCAGATATTCAAAATTGGGACACCTATTCAACTTTCACAGTTGGTCGCCAGTTCATATTGATTCCGAGACACAGGACATAAGACCTGGAGTATCCCTAATGTCACAGAATAAGCTAAGTACGGCAATAACCCAAATTGGATATGATTATTCAACGACCAATAAAACAGGTAAATGGGTTGGTAAATTTCAATATTCGGGCTTATTCCCTGTTTTGAAACTAGATGTTGATTTTGGCCCCGAAAAATCGCAGTATAATCAGATCACCCGATATACAAATTCTTCGGGACAAACAGTAAGAATTGATACTCAATTGATTAACTTTACTTATCATGTAATGGATCTTACCGGGAAAGTCAACCTTCCGCTTAATTTATCACATGGTAAAATGTACCGTTTAATTCAACCTGAATTTCAGGTGGGGTATTCAAAAATAACCCAGGAAGCAACAGCACCCTCCACTTTTTTCAGAGGGTCGATCATTCCATTGACTTACAGGCTATACGCACATAACCTTCTTCGACTGGGTACAAAGGATCTGCAATCAAGGTTTGGGCAGGTCGTTGATTTAATGTTTCGGCACTCTCCATTTGGGGACCGCAATTTTGGAACAATATCCCTTGCATCCGGTACATTGTACTTGCCAGGTGTGTTAAAACATCATGGCTTGAGTATTTACAGTGGTTGGCAGCAAAAAACCAGTGCTGAAAGCACGTTTTCCGATTTGATATCCTACCCAAGGGGTTGTCAGACCATATCAAACAATCAATTTTTCAGTTTAAAATCCGATTATGTGTTGCCCCTGTTTTATCCCGACCTCAGCATCGGCAATTTGGGCTATTTTAAAAGGTTCTCATTAAAGCTTTTTTATGACTACGCCAGTGCCATGGTTCCGATTCATGGTACAAACACACAATATCGTTATAACTTTGGTTCAACAGGCGGGGAGCTGACAACAGATTGCAACCTTCTGCGATTAATGGTACCGGCCAAATTAGGTGTAAGAACATCATACCTTTCAGCTTCACATACTGTAAACGTCGAATTTCTTTTTTCGATTAATTTCAACGCTCTTTAAATCCAAAATTTACGGACGTTGATCAAGGACAACTAAAATATTCGATCCTCACAAAGGCAAAACGACCAGAAACATTAACCAAGATTCAATTAATCAATACTTTACCGGCAGAAGAGCTGTTTCCATTTTTTCAATTATTAAAATCTATTGAGCTGGAGCAGCACCATGAAATACAATCCCAAAGCCAATCTTTTCAGTTTAGGGTTCAGTTCCCCGAACATTTCCTGAAATAGCAACACATCAAAGCCCTTTGGTTGTTCTGTTGCTCATAAATCCCAAAAGGTTTAGAAATAGACGCAATTCACATATGTCACAGACTATAAAACGATTACAAATGTAATGCAACGGCATTGAAATTGCTCCTATTCACATTTGGATACAATTATTATTCGTTAAATATTTACCTTAATAAATAATTTTAGGCAAAAAAATTGCCCTTATTGTTTTCATTTGATTATAACACATAATGTAGATATAATCAGTTACTTACAATATTTTATTAAATAATTTAATTAAAATAAGGTGGTACAAATGTGAATAATGCCTTATTATTTATATTTTTCAGCTAATTCAGATGTATATATTCCTATTATTCAGTAATTTAATATCTTCTGTTCAATTATTTCTTTATAGAATGCAGGGTTTCCCGAAATATCAGTAAAGTATTATATATAACCGTTGTAAATAACAGATAAACAATAAAATAAAATCTTATATAATACTTAAAAACGCCAATCCAATAAGATTACAAATCTCACTCCATGAAATTCACTAATGTAATTACGCACATTGGTTCACTAATGTAAATTCACAAATAACACTTAAAAATATTTTGTATTCACATAAATGATTTGTACATTTGTAATCAAAGTAAATTACAAATGGAATGAAAGATCGTATTAACCAATTTTTGGCGCACGAAAGTATTTCGCCTGCCGAATTCGCAGATAAAATCGGTGTTCAGCGCTCAAGTGTATCCCACGTGTTGAATGGCCGTAATTATCCAAGTGCCGCTTTTATTCAAAAGATGCTGAGCTCTTACAAGGCATTGAACCCTCGATGGCTTTTACTTGGTGAAGGGACGATGTTTGAAGTTAAATCGGGCCAGGCACAAGAACCCCCATTGCTTCAATTTTCGGATGAAAAAGGGACTTTAAAAGCCCAAATACCCCCCATTTCCGAGGTTATTCCCACAGTTGTGACTCAATTATCACAACCTCAAATAGACAAGCCCTTATCCACAGAAAACAAGATTGATTCCCCCCTAAAAACAGTATCTCCGGTCCAGACTGTTCCGCCTCAAAATGTATCCGAAATCCTTTTACCGGAACTATCCGAAAAGGAGGTTGAACGGATTGTATTGTTCTACAAAGACAAAACTTTCACAGCATATACCTCTTCAAAATAGAATTTGCCCTATCTTTGCATGAATTAAATTTCGTGTGGATGAGAAAATCTGTTCAGGACCTGAAGGTGGTTTCAAACCTCAGGCTTAATGATGATCAACATATATTGCACCTGCAGGCATCAAACCAACTGGAGTATATCCATCCCGGACAGTTTGCCAATATCCTTGTCGATCAGTCCAAAAATGTCTTCCTTCGGCGGCCATTTTCGTTTTATAGTGTTGATTATCAAAATAATATTGTCTCTTTTCTGATAAAGGGGATCGGGGAAGGAACACGGACTCTGTTAAACGCCGGAGTTGATAGTGTTCTTGACGTTTTGTTTCCATTGGGAAATGGTTTTACACTGCCCGAACCGGAAGAAAAAGTCCTATTGGTAGGGGGAGGTAGTGGTGTGGCGCCACTGTTGCACCTTGCACAGGTTTTAAGCAAGAATTCAAATAAAATCCATATGTTGGTCGGAGCAAGGTCGGTAAGTGACCTGGTTGAAATGGATAATTACAAAAGGTATGCAAACCTCCATACTACTACGGAAGACGGTTCTCATGGCGAGAAAGGTTTTGTGACCGATCATTCCATTTTCAGTGAAGGAATGACTGAATTTTCGCGCATTTACACATGTGGACCTGATCCGATGATGAAAGCCGTAGCAGCAAAAGCCAGGGTAAAATCGGTTTTTTGTGAGGTTTCGCTCGAAAATTCGATGGCATGTGGTTTCGGAGTATGCCTTTGCTGTGTTGTCCAAACTATTCATGGTCACAAATGTGTATGCACCGAAGGGCCTGTCTTTAATATAAATCAATTGAAATGGCAGATCTAAAAACCAAAATTCACAACATTAAACTAAAGAATCCTGTCTTAACTGCTTCTGGTACATTTGGATACGGAGTGGAATTTGATGATTTTTTTGATGTTGACCTATTAGGAGGGATTATCGTCAAAGGGACCACCATCTTTCCACGCCAGGGAAATGCTTACCCGCGAATGGCAGAAACCGCTTCCGGTATGTTGAATGCAGTTGGTTTGCAGAACGGCGGAGCTCCCTATTTTGCTTCTGACATTTATCCCAAACTGTTAAAATACAAAACCAATGTATTGGTAAATGTTTCCGGTTCAACCATTGAGGAATATGTTGCCTGCGCCGAGATCATCAACGAATTGGACCATATTTCAGGTATAGAACTCAATATTTCGTGCCCGAATGTAAAAGAGGGTGGAATGGCATTTGGGATTAGCTGTCCTTCGGCTGCAGCTGTTGTAAATGCCGTAAAAAAGGTCTATCAGAAGACCATGATTGTTAAGTTATCGCCCAATGTTACAGATATCACTGAAATCGCAAGGGCTGTTGAAGGAGCAGGAGCCGATAGTGTTTCATTGATAAACACCTTATTGGGTATGGCCATCAATGCCGAAACCCGAAAACCGGTCCTTTCGACTGTTACCGGAGGCCTTTCCGGCCCTTCCATAAAACCGGTGGCCCTTAGAATGGTCTGGCAGGTTTCGCAGGCAGTTAAAATCCCGGTTATTGGCATAGGCGGTATTATGAATGCGACCGATGCGGTCGAGTTTTTCCTTGCCGGTGCAACTGCAATCCAGGTTGGAACAGCCAGTTTTATTGACCCACTTGCCAGCCTGAAAATATTAAAAGGTATCGACGATTACCTTAATCGTCATCATTTCAACCATATAAATGATATTATTGGTTGTTTACAAATGTAAATTACATTTGTAAACAAGTTTCATTTTGTCATTTTTATAGTTGAATAAATTTTTCAATCATCATATGTCTATAGTTCGTTACCTATTGTTTCCTTTTTTAACACTGATTTTTCTTCTTTTTCCAGTCAAAAACGGTGGCCTCACAGGCCAAAACAGCTTTTTAGCATCCCAAAGTAGCACATTTAATCAACTAATAATTAATCAGTTAATTGCTGATACAAACAATGGGTTTATCGATTCCAGTATCGAAAAATTCAGGGAACGCAACGGCTTAAAAGGTGTGGCTGTTGCCATAGTCAAAGATGGAAGGCTTGTTTTTGCAAAAGGTTACGGATTTGCAAATGTACAAGCACAGATCCCGGTGACTCCAAACCACCTTTTTCGGATTGCCAGTGTCTCAAAGCTTGTAACTGCTGTTGCTATTATGAAACTCGTTGAGAATTCGAAAATTTCGCTCGAATCAAAAGTCTTCGGCAAATATGGGATTCTCAACGATCCGCAATTTCTTCAGATCAAAGACCCTCGACTCGAAAAAATTACAATCAGGAACCTTCTGAACCATTCCGGAGGCTGGACACAGAACTACGGCGACCTTGCATTCCTCCCGCTCGCAGTGGCGAAATACCTTGACGAACCACTTCCTGTAAATATCGATTCATACATCCGGTTTGTGATCAGCCACCGTGTCCATTTTGAACCCGGTTCCTATAGTGCCTATTCCAATTTGGGTTATATGATCCTTGGAAAAGTGATTGCCAAAGTTACCAAGCAATCTTATGAATCATATGTACAACAGGAGGTGTTAAAGCCTGCCGGAATTACAAACATGCAGCTTGGCAATAGCTTCGAATCCGAAGCTCTTCCCATTGAGGCTCATTATTACCAGCCGGAAGATGCCCAACCAATTGAATCCTTTGATGGCACCGGACAGATGGCGTCAAAAACTTATGGCGCAAACGATATCCACCTTTTAGGTTCAGCAGGAGGATGGATCGCCTCAGTCATTGATCTGATGAAATTGGTCAATGTGATCGACAATAATCCCGCTGTGGCGGATATTTTGTCTCCTGGCAGTATTACAGAAATGACAGCTGTTGATCCCAATGGATTGGACCCTTTGGGATGGAGAGGCACCAATTCGAATGGCGAATGGTGGAGGACCGGTACTCTGCCTGGGTCTTCGGCGTTGATTAAACGGCAACCTGATGGAATATCATGGGTAATACTTTCTAATACAAGTACTTATAAAGGGCCTAAACTTGCAATTGAAATGGATCGGGTAATGTCACATATTTTAATGAAAGCAGACCATTGGCCAGACTTTGACTTGTTCTCCTATATAAAGAATTAAACATTTTTGTGGCTTTTTTAAACTAAATCTTATTTCATTTTGTTAAAAGGGTGATCCAATTAGATCAATTGCATTTATTTATGAATACTAATTAAAAGTTACAAACAGACAATGTCAGATTTTCATGTACTTATACCAAAATTGGGTGAGAGTATTCAGGAAGCTACGGTTACGAAACTATTTGTCAAACAAGGAGATACAATTGTTGAAGATGACCTTTTGTTTGAAGTGGCTACCGACAAGGTTGATTCTGAAATTCCTTCACCTGTTGCCGGAATCATCAAAGAGATCCGTTGTGCTGAAGGAGATATAATTCCAGTGGGACAGATCGTCATGATTATTTCGATGGGCAATGAAGCTGTTTCAGTTCCTGAAGTCCCTGATAAGCCTTTAATACCTGATACAAGTCCTGAAACCCCAACTCCTGTAGTCGTCATACATCCACCAGTTGTTCCCATTGACAAAAATGAACTAAACGAATCGGGGCGGTTCTATTCCCCACTCGTAAAAAGCATAGCAGCCAAAGAAGGAATTTCATTAAATGAATTATCCTCCATAACTGGCAGTGGATTAGGGGGTAGGGTACAAAAAACAGACATTGTCGATTATATCGAACAGCGTAATTCAGGTAAAAATAGTGCCTCTTCGCAGGTAATTCCACCAGCTTTGCCCTCTAAACCTCAGGTTCTCCAAACAGAGAAACCCAAAATTTCAGTTTCGATCGGAGCAGAGGATACAATTCTTAAAATGGACCGTATCCGGAAGCTGATCGCAAACCATATGGTGATGTCAAAACAAGTATCGCCCCATGTCACGACAGTGGTCGAAGCGGATGTGACAAACCTTGTGTTGTGGCGGAACCGGTCCAAAGACGAATTTGAACGCAAATATGGTGAAAAGCTCACTTTTATGCCATTTTTCGCGGAAGCAACTGCCAAAGCACTCTCAGAATTCCGGCAGGTCAATGCTTCAGTTGACGATGACAATATCATCCTTAGGAAACACATTAATGTTGGAATTGCCGTAGCCACCAACGACGGCAATCTTGTAGTCCCTGTAATCAAGGATGCAGATTCCAAAAATATCATAGGAATTACACGGGAATTGAATGCTTTTGCAAAAGCGGGCCGTGAAAATAAGCTTAGTCCCGATGATCTTCAAGGTGGTACATTCACGATTACCAATTTTGGTTCTTTCGGTGGCTTGATCGGTACGCCGATCATCAATCAACCACAGGTTGCCATCCTTGCTGTCGGCCTGATCGAAAAGAAACCTGCAGTGATGGAAACACCAACAGGTGACGCAATTGTTGTCAGGCACAAAATGTTTTTGTCATTATCTTACGATCACCGTGTTGTTGATGGCATGCTCGGAGGGAGATTCCTTAGAAGGATTGCGGATTTATTGGAACAATTTGAACAGAACAAAAATATTTGATATGAAAGTTAAAGAAGACTTAACTGTTCCCAAAATCTTTTCCATCAAAGACACAGAAAAAGCTGTCCTTGAAAAATGGTTTTACCTGATGTCATTGGGCCGTTTGATCGATGAGAAAGCGCCAAATTACCTTAAACAGGCAATAGGTTGGTCGTACCACGCCCCTTATGCAGGGCATGATGGGATTCAACTTGCAATAGGCCAGATCTTTGATAAGGAAAACGACCACCTTTTCCCTTATTATCGCGATATGCTCACAAACATGTCGGCCGGAATAACTGCCGAAGAGATCATTTTGAACGGGATTTCAAAGGCTGCCGATGTCTGTTCCGGGGGACGGCATATGTCGAACCACATCGGTAAACCGGCATGGAATATTCACAATGTTTCTTCAGCAACAGGAAACCACACCCTTCATGCCGCAGGTGTTGCAAGGGCGATTAAATATTACAAGGGAAAAGGTGTTGCGATCAGTTCACAAGGTGAATCATCAGTTTCTGAAGGATATGTATATGAGGCGATTAACGGTGCTTCAACTGAGCAATTGCCGGTGATCTTTGTATTTCAGGACAATGGATATGGGATTTCTGTCCCGAAAAAAGACCAGACTGCCAACAGGAAAGTGGCAAATAATTTTTCGGGATTCAAAAACCTCAGGATCTTCCATTGCAATGGGAAAGATGTTTTTGATTCGATCAATACGATGACTGAGGCAAAGAGATGGGTGTTGGAGAACCAGCTCCCGTGTATTGTCCAGGCCAATTGTATCCGCATTCACTCCCATTCCAATTCCGACCGTCACGATCTTTACAGGAATGATGCCGAACTAAGTTATGTTCAGGAATCGGATCCTTTGGCAAAGTTCAAGAGGATGTTGATCCGCTATGAACGGTTTTCAGCGGAAGAAATCAAGGTTATTGAAGACAGGGCCAAGGAAGAGGTCAAGGTTGCTCACCGTAATGCAATGGCGTCGCCAGATCCAGACCCTGAATCGATTTACGATTTTGTGATGCCGGAAGCCTATCCAGCTTCAAAATACCCTGAAGGTTTGCACAATGATACAGGTGAGAAGAAAAAGCTCATTGAAGCGTTAAACGAAACCTTGAAAGCCGAGTTCCGCCACAATCCGGATACCTTTATTTGGGGTCAGGATATGGCGAACAAAGACAAAGGGGGAATTTTCAATGTCTCGAAAGGTTTACAGAAAGAATTTGGCTCGGGAAGGGTATTCAATGGTCCGATTGCTGAGGATTTTATAACCGGAACTGCAAATGGTATGTCGCGTTATGATCAGAAAATCAGGATTGTAGTGGAAGGTGCTGAGTTTGCCGATTATTTCTGGCCTGCCATGGAACAATACGTTGAAATGACCCAGGAATATTGGCGAACGAATGGTGCTTTCAGTCCCAACGTGACCATTCGCTTAGCATCCGGAGGCTACATTGGTGGTGGGTTGTATCATTCACAAACAACCGAAGGAACGCTAGCAACTTTTCCGGGAGTGAGGATCGTTTATCCATCCTTTGCCGACGATGCTGCAGGTTTGCTGCGCACAGCGATCAGGTCGAAAGGCCCCACGTTGTTCCTGGAACCAAAAGCACTCTACAATTCGCCCGTAGCTGCGACCTCATTTCCTGATGATTTTGAAGTACCGTTTGGAAAAGCCAGAATAAGACGTCCAGGAACTGATTTAACCATAGTTACTTATGGGAATACAACGCACCTATCGCTTAAAGCTGCTGAAAAACTTGCAACCGAAGGATACCAGGTTGAAGTGATCGACATCCGATCTTTGATCCCTTTGGATAAAGAAGCCATCCTTAACTCTGTGAAAAAAACTGGTCGGGTACTTGTTGTGCATGAAGATAAGGTCTTTGGTGGATTTGGAGGCGAATTGGCCGGAATAATTGGCGAAGAGGCTTTCGAATTCCTTGATGCGCCTGTTCGCAGGGTAGGTTCTGCTTTTACACCTGTTGGTTTTAACAGAATCCTCGAAGCGGCCATTTTAATTAATGAGTTGAAGATTTACAACGCTGCAATAGATTTATTAAAATATTAATCCAAGATATCTAAGTATTGACGTATGAAGAAAATAGGGCTTTTCTATAGTTTTAATTCAAAGAAAACGGCAAAGATAGCCGGTATCATCCATAACAATTTTACCGGTGACGATGTCCAACTTGTTAATGTTGACGAAATCAAAAAAAGCAATTTTCCCGATTTTGACAATATGATTGTGGGTGTCCCAACCTGGTTCGATGGCGAACTGCCCAATTATTGGGACGAACTGATGCCAGCCCTTGAAGATATTGATTTTACGGGCAAAAAAATTGCCATATTCGGATTGGGCGACCAAAAAGGGTATCCCGAAAACTTCTGCGATGCCATCGGTATCATGGCTCTGTTTTTCGAGGAAAAAGGGGCACAGATTGTTGGCAAACAACCTTTGACGGGTTATACTTTTGAAACATCTAAAGCTGTCAGGAACAACGATTTTTTTGGTTTGCCACTCGATCAGGAGAATCAATCGAGGCTTACAGCGGGCAGGATAGAAAATTGGGTTGTGTTACTAAAAACAGAATTTAACTGATTACCAATAAGTTACTGGGTTGTATTGCTAATTTTGTTAATCACCTTTATTTTGTAATTTTGACGGCGTTACAACACTATGTTTTATGCTAAGGATATCTCGCGATTTAATACTGGTTGCCGTACTTATATTCGCCATTTATTTATTTGCAAAAACGCAGACCTATAACTCAAGGTACTGGTCCTCAACGATCAAAATCAGGGATATTCACATTTCCAATTCTGATTCGATTATTATTCAAAAGGATACCGCTTTAATTCCTGTAAATTACCTAGGAACTATTGATTTTCGTGAGATCGATCCTGAAAAAAGAAAAGACCTTTTTATCCAATATTTGTTGCCAGCCATTGTCGTAACACGTTACCGTTTATTGGATGACCTGCACCACATTGAATTTCTTGAGGATAGGATCATCCGTAAGAAGAAAGTGGCGAAGGTTGATTCTGTTTTTCTTGCGGAAATGAGGTCAAAGTACGAAACTGATTCACTTCAGGAATTGAAAAAGAGGATTTATCCTCATCCGGTCAGTATGGCTTTGGCGCAGGCAATCCTGGAATCGGGGTGGGGAACATCGGGAATATTCCGAAAAGGAAACAATATTTTCGGGATCATGTCCTTTTCAAGCGACGATTCAAGGACAAAAGTCCGGTTTCCCGATGTCAATGTCAAACGGTATATCCGCACATATGATTCTGTAATTACTTCAATAGAAGACTATTACCTTTTAATATCAAAGGTCTCCTCCTACAAAAAGTTCAGGCAGAAAAGGTGGAACGGCGAATCTTCCTCCGAATTGTTCCGGTACATCAACAGCTATCACGAATCCGACCAATACATCAGCATGGCCCATTCGATCATCGAAAGCAACGACCTTGAACGATATGATAATATTCCGATAATACCTAAATATCAGGAATACACTACATTGGGATCATTCTTAAAGAAATTTCCCTGATTGGTGATCAAAAGTTAATATTTTGATAATCAACATTTGAAGGAACGTGCAATCTGATCGTTTATCTTTGCCGGATAAAATGTAGAATAATGAGAATGAAAATTAAAAAGACAATTGCGATCGTGGCCCACGATAACCGTAAAAAAGATATGGCCGAATGGGTCGGTTACAACTGGAAAGAATTGGCACATCATTCATTGGTTTGTACAGGTACTACCGGGAAGATGGTGGCGGATACAATCAATATGAAGTGTAAAGAGAATGACGCTATGCCTCCATCGGTAACATGCCTTAAATCTGGACCTTTGGGTGGTGACCAGCAATTGGGTGCAATGATTTGTGAAGGGAATATCGACCTTTTGATCTTCTTTTGGGACCCAATGCAACCACAGCCTCACGATGTGGACGTAAAAGCATTGCTCCGAATTGCCGTTTTGTACAACATCCCAACCGCTTCGAACCGTTCAACTGCCGATTTTATGATTTCGTCGCCGTTATTTCACCTTGATTATAAACCGATTATCAAGGATTATACGCCATACATGACCCGGAACATTGATGTATAGATTTTTTGCCATGGGCTGAAGCCCATGGGAATTCATAGGAATTCATGGGAATTCATGGCTTACTTGTTTTCTCATGAAATGGGACAAACTTAATCGACACTGAATTAATGCAATAGCGCAATCCGGTAGGAGCGGGGCCATCCTCAAAAACATGGCCCAGATGGGCCTCGCAGTTGGCACAGGTGATTTCGGTCCTGACCATCCCATAGCTTTTATCGGTAACAATGTTGATCGATTTCAGGTCGGACACATCGCTGAAGCTTGGCCATCCGCATCCCGATTTGAATTTGGATCGGGAATCAAAAAGGAGCGCGCCACAATTTGAACAGGTATAAAATCCCTTCTCGTAAAAATCGTAATACTCCCCAGAAAACGCGCGTTCAGTCCCCTTTTTACGCGTTACTTCATATTGGAGAGGGGTCAACTCCTTTTTCCATGCATCATCGTTTTTTACCACCTTTGGGGCAACCTGCTGCTCTTTTAATGTCTTTGTGCGGATATCGTCCTGTGCCATGACCTGAAATATTGGGATTGAAGAAAAAGTAAAGAATAAAATAAGTGAAATTATCGACTTCATAATCAGATTGATTTTATCATTTAAAACGGAATTCCCGAGTAAATGTTTCAATTTACTAGAGATTAAAAATTTGGGCCACCCGTATCCCACCAAAGGCGTGTGCTGATCTTATCAGGCCCACCCAGGTAAGTCGTGGCTTCGGCCACAGCTTTGGCATTGCCAGACCTTTCCCCATTCGTAAATGGCATCCGTTTGATAAAATCGTCGCTGGCAATGATCCCCCATTCAACATTGCTGTCATTTCGGGCATTGTAAGGAAGTTTTGGATATCCTGTCCTACGAAAATCTACCCATGCCTCAAGGGAGTTGGAAACGCCATCGATCCATTTCTGCGTCAGGATTTTCTCCAGTTTCAGCTCTTTACCATCGGCTTCATTCCAGGCTACTGTTATTGACGAACGTGTCTTAAAACTATTCCTTACTTCCAATGGATCAATATAATCAATGGGTTTGTTGGTTGAATTGGCAAGATAGGCATCAACCCCGGTGGCGCCCCAATCTTCGAAAGAAGATTTAACCCCATTTTCGTAATTCGTTTTTGCATCGCCTGCACCATTCCAGCCCCTTAGTGATGCCTCAGCTCTGAGAAAATGGACTTCGGCAGCTGTCATGTACCTCCTGGAAGTTACAGTCTTGAAACTTTCGGCAATTTTGGAATAGGGGACACGCTGATCTTTAGTCGCCAAAAATGCTCCACTCCTGACACCTTTGTATGGATAATCGGGATGTTCGGGATAAAGTGTATTATCAGCTGCGGGCGAAAAAAGCTGGCCTATCCTTCCATCTTTAAGACCGACCAGAAAAGACTCCATGGCTGCATCCATACTTGTATCGTCCCATTCAAAACAGATCATCGCGATGGGCAAAATATTTCCCAGTAACGAAATACGAAAGTTATCGCCATTTGATACAATTAAACCACCGGGATCGGCTAATGCTTTCTCCCCCTGGGTTTTGGCAATTGCGGGTGCCACCTTCGACAAACGGATTGCAAGCCTTAACCGCATCGAATTGACCAGTTTGATCCATTTGGTCATATCGCCTTTGTAGCTTGGGTCGAACCTTGCAAAAGCTTTGTAATCTTTATTTGCGGTAAATTCTGTTTGGATGGTGTCCAATTGTAGAAAAAAGAGGTTGTACAGATCAGATTCTTTGTCATACGGGACGGATGAAACCGCTGTCCCATATTTTGAATAGATTACAGGGCCATGGAAAGTTGTTAGCTTTGACATTGCAAGGATCCTGATAAATTTTGCCCATGTAGCATAAAGAGGCAAATTGTTCTCTTTCGACAATTGGATCAATTTTTTTGTGGGAGCCATAACCCCTCCATAAATATCGTCCCAATAACTATTCCATGTGATGTAATAGGTTGTATTGTTCACACCACCAATGTATGGTTCGGGACAGGCAAGATGGCGGGCATAGCAATCCTGAACAAGGTTCTCGTCAATTTGTGAACCGCAAAGGTTATATAACAACCCCGAAAATGACGAGCCGACAAGGTTATAATCCTGTTGGAGCATCTCGTTGGAGATGTTGTTTGGATTCTGATTTTCGGTCACAAATTTTTTTGTGCAGGATATTGATAAACAAATGATTATAAGGAATATTGAAATATTTTTCATAACTTTTGGATATTAGAATGTTACCTTTAAACTAAACCCATATGACCTTGTGGCAGGAATGCAGAACACTTCATTCGATTGCATTGCATTGTTTGTGCTCATCGCTTGCTCGGGATCGTAAGGTGCTTTTTTATAAAAAAAGAGCAAATTCCTCCCAATCAATGAAAATGAAGCTTCCCTAACCGGTAGTTTCAGATGGTCAACATTCAGGTTGTAACCCAATACCAGTTGACCCAGGCGGACATTTGTCCTCGAATAGACATATGGCTCCATAACCCTGTTCCTATCGCCGATTGCAGAATAGTAAACGACAGGGTCAATAGAAGTAACTGCGGTCGTTCCCTGCATCGCATTGATAGGTATCGCACCAGCGTCCCTTGCATCGGCACTTCTTTGGCTCACACCATAAGCATCGAGAAATGCTTCTGTTTTCGAGAAAGCAACCCCTCCAAACTTCCCATTTATCAACATACTCATATAGAGGTTTTTATAAGTCAGGGTGTTGTTCCAGCCCATTGTCCAGTCAGGATTTGCATTTCCAACTTTCGTGGGACTTTCAGCCCTGGTGGGAACTCCATTTGAATCAAGGAGTATCTGACCTGCATCGTTCCTGGCAAACTGATAAACGTACACATCGTTGAAAGAGCCACCTGCCTTAACAATTGAAATAAACCCTTCATCATATCCACCAACCTGATAATCAGGTTCTGAGGCGATCAACTCTACAATTTTGTTTTTATTCCTTGCAAAATTCAGTGACGATTTCCAATTTAGTTTATTGGTTTTGATTGGTACTGCATCAATTGTGAGTTCAATCCCTTTGTTTGTAATCTTGCCGGCATTTACATAGTAATAGGTATATCCAGAGCCCGAAGGAGCACCCAATGCCAGGAACTGGTTTGTGCTTACGTTATTGTAATATGTAAAATCCAATCCCAACCTGCCTTTAAAAAGTTTCATTTCAGTTCCCAATTCATAGGAGGTGATGACCTCAGGTTTCAGGTTAGTAAATGGCATCTGGGTACTTTGATTGACCCCGGCAGGTCCATCGGGGCCACCGGTACCGCTTATGGTATTCCATGGCGAAACCACATCAAATGGGACTTCGTTCGCTGTATTGGACCATGATCCCCTGACTTTTAGAAATGAAATAGTTGATGGTAATTTAACCATTTGATTCACAATGGCTGAAAGGCCAACCGCCGGATAAAAATAAGATTCGTTCCCGGTAAGTGCCAGAGTTGAAGCCCAGTCGTTCCGCCCCGAAAGGTCCAAAAATAAAATCTCATTGTACCCAAATTGTAAATTAGCAAAAAACCCTTGTTTAATGCTCTTGTTGATCGTAGGAACCACAGGGACATTGTACGGGATGTTCAGGAAACTGAAAAGATTGGGATACATTAAAATGAAGGAGTTGTTGTCGACAGCAATGCCGTTGTTGAATAGGTTATGCTGGTAACTCGCACCTACAATTCCGGATATTTTTACCTTACCAAAAGAATTGTTGTAGCTTAGGATCGCATCGCCATAAATGGATTTGTCGGTATATCTGGCGTATTGCCATTTTCCGTTCATGCTCACGCTCACCGGATTACCACCAGCATAATATTTGTTTTCATACACCTTTTCGGCAAAATCGGCACTGCCTCTTGCTTCCAACCTGAAATGTTGGGTGAACTCCCAACTTATTTTGGCGTTTGCAAGGACACGTGTTGTTTGACTGGTTTTTGAATTCTTGTAAATCTCCCAAAATGGGTTGTTCTCTTTTTCTTCGGTTGAAAACCAATTCATTTTGTACAAATTCCTGTCCTTGTCCAATACCTGATAGTTTTCCTTATAGGATGCAAAATCCCTGTCGCGGGGGAAAAGATACAAACCAGTAAGCGGGTTGTTATAATAGCCTGCTCCGGGACGGTTTTCGGACCGTTCATCGGTCAACATGACATTTGAACTTACAGTGACCTTGTTTTCAAAAAGCCTGGTTGACTGATTGAAACTGAAATTGTTTTTATGGTATTTGTTCGTTGGTACAACCCCTTTTGCAGTGGTATTTGAATAAGAAAAGTAAGCGGTCGTTTTATCGTTTCCGCCGCTAACGGAGGTCGAATTTTTTGCAACAAAACCTGTCCGGAAGAAATCTTTGATGTATCCTTTCTGATAATTTCCCTTAGTTTTCGACCAGCTATAATCTGATCCGTCAACGGCACCATATTCATATTGGAATTTTGGAAGATCGGATATGCTTTCAAAGGTTAATCCTGAATTGATTGTGACTGTTGCCTTTTGCACTAACCCTTTTTTGGTCGTGATCAGGATTACCCCATTGGCTCCCTGGCTTCCGTAAAGTATCGAAGCGTTGGCCCCTTTAAGGACATTGATGCTTTCAATGTCCTCGGGGTTGAGTTGAGAAAGGCCATCTCCACCATCCGTTCCCCCATACGAGCTGGGCTGTCCGCTTTTGTTGTTGACCATTGGGATACCGTCGATTACATAGAGCGGCTCGCTTAATCCGTTGATCGATTTATTCCCTCGAAGCACTGCTTTTGTGGAACCTCCTGCCCCTGAATTGCTGACCTTGATATCGATACCGGCCGCTTTTCCGCTCAAGGCCTCCATAAAATTTCCAGTGGCAGTATTTGTAAGCTCTTCTCCCGAAACCCTTTGGGAGGCAAAGGAGAGTGTCTTTTTTTCGCGTTCCATTCCAAGTGCAGTAACCACGACTTCGTTTAGCCCAACATTGTCAGGAGTCATTGTCACATAGATCATTGCTCTTCTGTTGATAACTTCCTCCAATGTTTTCATTCCAACAAAAGAAAACACCAAAACAGGGTTGGACGAGCTCACATTGATACTGAAATTACCACCCGAATCAGTGGTCGTCCCGTAAGAAGTCCCTTTTTGCACAACAGAGACACCAGGGATACCATTTCCATCTGGATCGCGAACTACACCACTAATTTTTGTTTGTGCAAAAGTTGAAAAATACGAAACTATCAGCAAAGCCAGGATTGCAAACGTTTTTTTCTTCATAGGATATGGATTTTTCGCAATAGATTATATAGCCAATTGGTAAAATTTAAATGGTTTGTTTTAATAAAAGCTTTTTTTCAGACGCCTAAGATATTAAAATCTGATATGATTAAATTTTATTTTAACAATATTTATTTTGATCAAATGGTTGGTAGGTTTTGTACATTGGTTGGTAGGATATTTCCAATAACCGGTAGGGAAGGGGGGATTTCCAAAGAAGGATTGCATCAGATTTGCGATACTAACAGGATTTAATTGCCAATCATCAAAAATTCTGGCAGGTTTGATTGACAACAAAAAAACTGAAAGTGAAGTGTGCAAATCGTATTTGGGTGACTGGAGGAAAAAAATGGGTTTTAGAATACACATTTAGGATGAGTATTGTTTTGCTCCGCAGGGATCATTTGCCCATTTAACAACATTCTGATTGCGCCGCCACGTGGGGACAAATCACATCTTCTACCAATATCTCGCTCCTAACGGAGCTTTTGAAAGTGCCAATAAGCTAAAATGAGTCCTAATGGATCAAATAAAGTGCTGGTAAGTTCATCTTTAGGATGACAAAATTTCATTAAAGGAACTCCCCATTTCCCGAAAAGGGGGCGGGGGATTTGAAAAACACAAAATCATATTAAATTGTATATCAATAATATATCATTTTTACGACAACATAATATTCAACTTGTTATGGTATCATGGATACCATTCTGGCACGGTAACAACTCCGGCAAGAGTGAAATTATTATAGAAAAAGAGACCATCCTATCACCGTGCCGACGCAATCAGTAAGTTGTAAAAAGCGTGAAAGTTCCCTTCGCCGCAAATCAAAGACAGATCGATAAAAAAAATTGTGGATTGCGCCACAACGTTTTAAAAGTTGGATGAAGACCACTCACAACATAACGGCACATTCTCCTCAGGACCTGTCATTGCGCGGAGTGCGGCACCGATCCCTTTTTGAATTCAAAACAAACTGCACTCCAAAGCAATCCCAAACTAAGAAGCCCTGTCACTTAAACAATGTTCTGAACCGCGCCACCGGCTTTTATGGAGTTGTCATATCTGTCCGAAGTAAATTTTTAGCTTTTCTGAACATTTGATCGCGGACGGTTGCCATGTTGCCATTTTACCCTGGGTGGCGCGGTACCAGATAGGTTTGTGCGTTGACAGGGATTTGCTTCGGGACCGCTTACCCAGGGTTATTCAGATTTGTCCACTCCGGGGAATTGACCGTGGAACGATTTTGAAACGCTTCCAAAATTTAAAACCAATTAAACTTATTACATTGATTACCTGGCAATAAGTTTAATTTGTAAGGAAGTCACGAAGTGGATTAATCTGAATAACCCCCAGTGTAGTTTACGGAACTGGCCCTTCGGCTTCGCTCAGGGACCGGACACTGAGCGAAGTCGAAGTGGCAGCCCCGAAGTGGGTTGAACTTTTCAAGACATAGCACCGTGCTAAAAATAATGTTTTGAAATTGCTTCAAACATGGGATTGCTTCACCAAACACATAATACCTGATAACCATTTAAATTACAGACATTTGGTTCGCAATGACAGCTTCGGGAGGAAGATCGTCCTATTAAAAACGGTGTTATCAACTTTGTCTTGCACGATCACCAACCCGGCACGGTCAATAGGCTGAATCGAAGATCAGTTAAGCTAAAGCCCAGCATACCCTAACCCAATGGCAATGCCATGAAAAATGTTCAAAATTGAGTTAAAAAGATTGTAAATAAGGTAAATAATGTCAGCGTTATATGCTGATCCACAGCTATTAAGGTTAAAATGGGAAAAAATAAGGTTTAAGGCACGGTTTGAGACAAAACCGTGCCTTAAACTGAATGAAAGGAGCCCTGGATACCAATCTCACACAAAGACGCTATTATAGCATGGCGGTTTCCCCCAAAGGATCGGTATAGGTTCCATGGCAAAAACAAATGTTTGTAAGTACATGAATATCTGGTTATAACACGAATTATAACCTTATTTTTCCTTCATTCTTAACCTAAATAGACCAGGTCAACCATCGAAAGAAACCTTACTTACCGGTTGAGTGCAGCAGCAGTAAGGGATTGCGGGCTACTTTCCTGTCAGTCGACACCGAAGTTTTAGCGTTACAGAATACTTGAAATATCACCAAAAAATTTATTGCTGGAACACTTTTTTATGAGCTGGACTACTCTTTACCGAAATAATCATCCATTAATTCGGTATTTTTAGTACTTTACCCCATCTATTTGTAACAAATTTGCCAACATTTTTCTGACGTTTGTAAAGCAATATCCGTTTGCGATTTTGCAAACCAGAACCTAATGTATTTAATTGTGTATGATTTTTAACACGCCTGAAATATTATTGTATATTTCAGGCGTGTAAGTGTTTATATTTATTTCAACATTCTTTATGAAGGAGTTAATGGTTCATCTAATTCAATATTGGTCTTTTCACGGGTTGATAATAGAAATTGGCCAAGTGCTTCTTTCTGTTTATTTGTGAGTAATGTATTTACATGAATCCAAGCGGCTATATAAATTACTGGAATTAGGGCAAATGCCAAAGGCTCATATTTACTACCAATAATAAACAAAGTCATCATAGAATAAAAAACCACTTGACCATTAAATTTCTGACCTAAAACCTCGTAATTTTCTTTCATCAGCCAACCAAATATAAAGAAACCGATTAATGATTGAATATTTAATCTTTTTCTTGATATACCAACTGACTTATCGATAAAAGCATTAATTTCCTCTGAAGTATTATCACTTTGTTCGGATGACATACCCTGAATACCTTGCGCATTTTTATTAGAGTTCATAATATTATTTATTTTGGAAGTTTAGTATTGATAGGTTTTTTTTGTTGATTGGGCGCTGAGTTTACTTTTGGAGGAATCTTGTAAACCAATTCTGATCCTTTAACAATAAAGTTTCCATCTTTAACTCTTGTTATTTTTGCATTAATAAATTCTAAATTTCCCAGACCAAAATTTCCTGTAGCCCAAGTTCTTCCATTTTCATCAACGTATTGACTTATACCTTGATCATCAATCATGTATAAATTATTTTCTTTATTCCAATGATACTTTTTAACCATATTATTCTCTGATATAATTGTGTCTTTGGAGAATACAATCTTCTTATACTGTAATAATTTATTCTTAACCTTTATCTCATATTTACTTTCTGGAAATTCAACAATAAATTGAGAATATATGTAAAATCTATCGGATTTAATGGTCTGTTCGTACGATAGTATTTCAATTTTAGCAAGTGCATCTTGGGCATGGTCTCCTTTGGGGTTATTTTTAACATACTTTTTGAATCCGTCAATTTTATCCTCTATTAAAGCAATTTTCCATTCATCAATAGGAAGCTCATAAGATTTGCCAAACATATTAATTGTGCCGGTTCCAGATATGTATTCTAATCCGATTCCTGTATGATATATAAAATCAAGTCCTTGGCTTGATATAGTAATATCTTTTTCATCATTACTAATACATGGTTTAATTAAATATTTTCCTGTACTAATACTCAAGGATGAGTTATTGTACCCTTTTACCATATCGCAAATATTACCAGTAAGTACTGAAATTGATGTATCAGATTTGAATAATGCAATAGACATTGAACCTTTACCATCAGGTAACCTCTGAATGACTATGTTCTGAGCCATACCCTGACAATCTGTTTTCCACAATTTTTCAGGGATAATGAATTTTTGCGTTTTTGACACCTCTTCTTTTTGAGAGACTATATCTTGCGCAAACAAATCACAAGAAATGAAAATCAAAAAATAAAGAATAAAGATTTTTTTCATGGTTTTATATATAAAATTTTCCTACTCATTTGGCTTTTCAGATTCGCCCCGTTTTTAATGTGATTTCTGGTCTCCACTTTATGTTTTTGGTTGTCTGGCACATATGTCAAGAAGTGTCGAGCCGATTTGTCGGTTGTTCTCTAATCTGTCTGCGGTGCCGTTTCTTAACCTTTCCCATAAATGAAATGAGTTTTCTATCCAACTAATTAAAAAACAATTGATTATATAATCACTTATTTACTTCAAACAAGAAAAACCCAACGGAATTGTGAAATCTGCCGGTAAATAATCTGTAGATAATACATATTCACATAACTTCGAGCTAATACCTTATGAATCTGATAATTTCATCTTCATTTATATCTCTGTAACCATATTTACCTTTTACTTTGCCATCTTCCAATAAAATTATCAAAGGCATCTCACCATTGGTAATTTCCAAAAATCTTTTTGGTTGGAGAAATGAATATTGAAAAACTGTTGTGTTGGTTTCATTAAAGAATTTACTTACAGAAACTTCAGAACCCGCAAATACATAATTGACAATATTTGTTGAATCTGCTTTTTGGGCGATTACTGAAACTTTCTTAGCAGCCATTTTACAAAAGCTGCAAGCAGGACTAAAAAAACATAACATTTTCTTACCTTCACCAAATTGGTAATTCTCCTTAATATATTCTTCCAACTTGAAATCATTGTATTTTACGTTTTTTGTATTTTCATTGTAAAACAATGAATCCGGGGGTGAAACTACTAATGGTGTTAACAAACTAATAATCAGGAATATTATAAATATTTGCTTTTCGTTCTTGAATTTTTTATCCTGATTTTTATTTGAGAGATAAAGAAACACGATTAAAACTACATTCTTAAGCAATGAAGATTTATGTGAAATGTTCAAATCACCAAAACAGTGACAATGATCAGGATTATTGGTGAAGATAAGAAATATGATAAAAACACAGAAAGTCAATAAGATAACAATTGAAGCAATAATAGTGCTTTTTGATCGGGATCCAACAATTAACAGTATTCCGAATAACAATTCTAAGGAAATGACAAACCTCGCCAGTAAAAAAGCCAAATCCAATTTCAATATACCAAAACTGTAAATATAGATTTCAAAAGAATCAATTGAAATTAATTTTGAGATGGCC
>Ga0209083_1000185_pt1 | contig 97331 bp, 70 predicted proteins | sample AM7aDNAmetaG_FD_184132 | JGI IMG/M metagenome (GOLD analysis project Ga0209083, IMG submission 184132) | Freshwater microbial communities from Finland to study Microbial Dark Matter (Phase II) - AM7a DNA metaG (SPAdes) (version 3) | ecosystem: Environmental > Aquatic > Freshwater > Lake ...
ATTCTTTTTCAATATGCAAGGCAGAGCCTTGCCTTTAGCTTCGACATAGCGAAAGACGCTATGCCGAACATGAACCTTTTTACGCTACGCCGAACCGGGGATAAATACAATTATTTTTTTCATATTGATATATTTTATTTGATATAAAATTCTAATTGACCAATATATTGAGGAGCAGTACACATAGCGAGTATAACTTGGGGTGACCAATCTTCATATTTGATGACTTTAAAACACACAATGTCTCCGACTTTCAATTGTCCATTATATAAATTTGGATCAAATGAAACTGTTGAGTTAACAGCCAATCCATGAGGAATAGATTTGCTAATTTCAATTATATCAAAGCATCCTGTTCCAGAATTCAAAGAAATAACCTTGCCTTCGTAATAAATACTTTCATTATCACATCCCATTCCCCCCGTAAGAATGAATAACAAAAGGGCTATGAATAAAACAAATTTTGTTTTCATAAATTAAAATTTTTAATATTTAATGCTAAGCGATTATTAAATAAAGATGGATTTTTATTATAAATAGTTGCACGTATATTGACTAAAACATCTCACACTTGTGCAAATTTCTAACTTCTGTATCAGTTTGCTAAAGCAATTTGTTTTATTGTTTTGTAAGAAACACAGCAATTATAAATCGGCGCGAGAAATAGGACTTTGTTTTCTTTTCCCTTACTAGCCATAATTTTACCTGAATCCTCTCTCATTCAAAAGAGGATTCAGGTTTGGTTCTCATTTACTTCGCAGCCGGTGGGGGTGGAGGTAGTACCTGTTTCGGAGTTGGTTTGCTATTATTGGCAGCTTTTACCACTTCGTCCAATTTGGCATAAAGTTCGCGCCAGCCGGAAATACTATTCATGGCTTTTACCACGTTGAAGTAATTACGCAACGAGGTTTCGAGAGCTTTGCGAAATGACGAAGCGGATTCCATCAAGCGCAATTCGGAGTTTTCGCCGGCTATCTCGTTGAACAGTTTTTCGAATGCTGTTTGAGCCTCTTTAATCTGAGTCACAACGTGTGTCAGTAGCATACGTTCAATTTTGGCTGCATTTTCAGCTTTGTCCAGTTCTTCCAGCAGTTTTTTCATCTGGGCAGTTTCTTCAGCCCATTTGTAGCGATCCAGATCAATGCCATATTTTACGATAATGGCATAAATGTCTTTCGCATCCTGCTGAAAGGGCGAACTTGCGATTTTTGCATGTCCAATTAAAATGTTTTTAAATCCACCAAAGGGTGCATCACGCTTGCCATCATATTCAATAAGCAAGTCGCCTTTACCACTGAATGCCTTCTTTGTATAAAGGGCATCATACTCGTTATACACTGTTTTCACGGCTGCCAACAAAGGGTTGTCTTTTACTACTGTAAAAGCAGGTTCATCGGAAATCGTAATGGTACGTTGACCTAACGCTGCGAGGTCTTTGGTACTAAGGTCTGATAATGTAATCTTCATAAAAAATTAAAATTTAATGTTTGTAATTCAGTTATTATAAAAAAATGTAATTTAAAATTTCGGTTTAGTTATTTGATCCTTGTAATAAGTCTGCCGGTTTACCGGGAATGTTATTTCAACCTTGTAACAACTTTGCCGGTTTGTCGGGAATGCTATTTCAACCTTGTAATAACTCTGCCGGTTTGCCGGGAAGGTTATTTTAACCCTGAAATAACTCTGCCGGTTTGTCGGTTTGGTTATTTCAACCTTGAAACAACTCTGCAGGTTTGACGGGAATGTTATTTCAATCTTGAAATAACATTCCTGCAATTAATCAGATAAAAAAGATTATTAATTCTCCACACTACCATACGGAATATCTACAACAGTTCCGGTTTCAGTATAAAAATCACCATTACTTCTAAGCTTAATAGAACCGTTATTTTTGATTGTGACAGCACTGCCGGATAAAGCTCTTATATTGGCATTCAATACATTTGCATCATCAATAATCAATGAAGCACCTGACATAACTGTTATAGTAGTTGAACTACCCATAGTCAAGTTAGTATTATTAATTGTAAGTGTTCCTGATTTTACTATCAAGTCTCCACAAAAATCATGATTTGATGTCCAGGTTTCGTTTGACTCTATGGATGTTGAATTGCAGTTTCTGGTATATTCTGCAGTATTATATTGGTCATGGAAAAAACTGCCCCATTCTATGTTATTTGCTTTTCCATTAGATTTCCATAAATACATCCATAAATCAACACCCAAAGCAATTTCGTTTCTCCCATCATTATTTATATCCGAAATTGTAGGAGTCGAATTTGCTGCAGCATGTGTCTTTAACGGAAAACCAAGTGCTTTTTCAAGATGATATATAGTATCACATTTAATTAACTTATAGCCAAAAACATTAAGATTTACACCTGATGTAGAACCAAAAACAATTTCAATATCCGATTCTTTATCTACATCAGCAAGTATTGGATTCCCAGTTGGATTAAGATTAGTAATTGTTTCCGATTTAAGTATATTCCCTTGGTTATCTAATACAGTAACAGCATTGCTTCCAAGCGTTACTACTTCAATTTTTCCATCGTGATTTAAATCCCCAACCGACATAAATCCATCACCATTAATGGTATAAGGTTGATTCCAGTTAGCTACTAGTGTGTTTCCTACAGTATCAGTACGAATGGCATAAACTTTATTTGATGTGGTTGCAATAATTTCCTTTGTAGCTTTGTTATCAATATCACATACAAGAACATAATTATTAAATATTGCACCTGAAGGATTTGTATAAAATGCCCCATTAATACCCTTATATGAACTTCCATCGTAGTTCCAAATATAAATACCGGTTCCATTCGCCATAATTATTTCTTTATATCCATTTCCATCAAGATCGGCAACAGCTATGGCACCATAAATACTGCCTGGTGTGCCAATGGTTGTCAATAAATTGCTATTGGCATCATGAATTACTATTTGTCTGTTTTCGCAGAGCGTAACTACTTCTAATGACCCATCAGGACTATTGTTAATATTTGAAAGGATAGAACCACGGTAATTTCCATCAGGAATATCTTTACTCCAAAATAAAGTAGGAGCACTTGAGGCATTTATTTTAAAACAAAACAGTTTATTCGGTGATCCATTACGTGAAGCTTCAACCATGTATAATTGACCATCGTTGAATAAATCACCAATAGCTGGTGTAGCAAATACTTCAGATTGCAACTTAACAAAAGCACCCTGAGTAGTAACATTACCATCAATATTATAGAGTTCTTTCCCTGTATTGTCTACACCAAGTACATACCCATATTTTTCCGCTCCAAATATTTCTTTATTGCCATCATTATTAATATCAACAGCAGTAATACCCCCAAGTATAGCTCCAAATTCAAGACTTAACGGACTTTTTAACTTCCCTAACGATGTCGATGCTGATAATGAATCCGATAACAGTCCTTCATTTCCTGATTTAGAAATGGCGGAAACTTTATACAAGTATTTGGTCAGTTTGTTCAGGTTTTTATCCACAAAATAGTCGTAATTTATTGAATCGGTATTTACTTTCACATAGCTTCCTACCGGATTACCCGTAGCCATATCTACATTGCAACGGTAAACGTTATACCCCCAATTGGTCGATAAGTAATTCCATTTTAGTTCTATCTCGGTTGAGTCAGCAGAAGCTACATCCAATCCGGCTACCTTTGATGGTTTGTCTAAGTTAAAATCAAAATTCCAGATTTTTCCAAAATCATTTTCGACTTTTAATTTTAAATTAATTGTGCCACCTGAATAAGAACTTGAAGCCACAAACTCAAATGGAATTGTATTTAGCTTTACTTCGTTATACCCGATAACCGGATATAAACGTGGTGTTGCAGAACAAGATCCGGTTTTAATAGAGTTACTATTGGCTGTTAAAGTAGCCTTAATTCCTGATGCTTCTGATTTCCCAATGTTTTTTAGTTCAATATTAAACCGAACTGTGTCGTTGGCTTCGATGGTCAGGTTCGAATTTGATGTGTAAACGATTGGCTTATTACCTTGTTTTATTTGGGTTTTAAATATATCAATATTGAAAGTGTCTTTCCAAACTACATTATTGACATCATTAATGGCTAAACTAAACCAAACAGGAATAGTATCGTTTGTTGATCTTTCGGGAGCTAATGAATCAATTTTATAACTGAAAACGCCTGTGGTAGTAACGCCACTTGCCAGTGCCCCCAAAGTGGCTTGATTATTCAAAATATTGATATAAGGCGAACTACAACTTAGCGTAGCACTAACTCCATTTGCCTGATTGACACCTGTATTTTTAATTCCTAAGCCCAATGAAATGGTTTCGCCTGCATCATTTTTGCCATCTCCATTACCAATGCCTAAACCTTGTACAATGCCATCACCAAAATCGACTGTCGATATATAAAGATTTGGAGCAGGTGTTTGGTTGGCTGTTATAGTTTTCTCGTTAGGGAGAAAATTATGAGCTGTAACAGTTACATTCACTATACCCGGAGTATCCACCGTGAAATTTATTGGGATATGTAGCGTATCCCCGTTCCCTGTCACTTCTTGAGTAACATATATTTCTGTGCCCTTCTGAATACAAATCATCGCCTTTACATTCAGAGCTAAATTCGACAGAGTTATTGTATCGGTTTGATTACCCAACAAAATACTTGGTTGTGAAATCGATACATTTAAAGTTTGAGGGGTACTAGTCCAAACTTGCATTTCAGGGTCGCCGAGTAAATGTAATCTTTTGTTAGCTAAATCACGATCTTTGCTATATGCAAAATAATCAGCTTTAAAAACCACATTTTGAAAAACACTTCCAATATCAAAACTGCCTATTCCTACACTATAAGTTGTTTTATGTAAAGCAGCAAAAAAATCTTTACATTGATAAGTATCAGAACCATGCCCTTGATCTGAATTTCCAACAAAAGCAACTCCACCGCCGTTGGGATTATTCAAATATCGTTCAGCAACGCAATCTTCGGAAAAATCAGCAGGTTCGCATCCACTGGACATAAATATTTGATAATAATTGCCATTGTTTAAGTTGCTTAAATCGTCCCTTGATAACGATTCTTTTTTGTCAATACTTGATGCTCCGATATTATAAGGGGAACAATGATCCATCCCATATATAAAATGAAACTTACCTCCATTTGGAATTAGATTAGCTCCTGCATTCAAACAACTAAGAAAATTATTTTTGTTTAATTCCATATCTCCTGTTACACAATCAGTACTACTGTAAGGAGCTATGTTAGAACAACTATGGTTATCATAAATATATTTTGGAATAATATTGTTTGGGAGGTAAGTATTATTATTTGTTTGGATTATTTCCTGATAACCACCGTTTAATATACCATTGGTTGAGCCTAAATATTCATCTAGAAAAAGATAATTATTGAAATAATTTAAGCTGGCACTTGGTATGCTATCCGCCTTTTCGTACGAGATTACTTTTTTGTCAAATACAATAGCTTCCTTTTTGTTTTCTACAGGTGCTCTACCCAAGATTACCCCAATATCTTTATTCATTATATCCCCAGATCCCAGATATACATCATCTTTGCTGTCGTTCCATGTGCCTTTATAACTTGCAAAATATCTATCAGATGGTCTTAATACTCCGTTATCGCCCAAAACCATTCGAGCCGGAACAATATTCGTATCGCCGCCTAACAGTACATACAATCCTGCTCCCCATTTGGAATAAGCATCAATAATATATTTTCTTACTTTTTCTGCCAAATCAATACCGGAATAAGCACTTGCAATTTCTTCGGTAGTTTTAATGATTGTAAAAACTCCTTTTTTTGTTTTCCAATCGGCTAAGGTTTGAAAAGTTGACTTCAACGAATCGCAAGTAATAATAATGTAATCCGGCACTATTTCATCAACTACCGACAAAGCCTTAACTTTTTGCGTTCCACTGTTTTTTTGGATTGTCTTTTTACCATTACGAATTGATAGTGCATTCGAACCAAACACATCAACAGCATCGGTATTTTGCACTAACGATTTTACAAAGTTTTTACACTTTTCGGCTCGCAAAACGGTTTGTGTGAGAGGTTTAATTTCAGCAGTATTTCCACCCAACGTATACTGGATAGTATAATCCAACTCTTTATAATAGTTCAACGTTCGGCTTTTGGGGATATACTCGAAAGGATAAATGAGCAACGTAACAATATGGTAACCCTGCAAAAAACGATTGGATTCTATATCATACAGTTTATTTGGATAGGGTGTGTTCGATTCATATATCTTGTTATCGGGTGCAGAGAACTTTACCTCTTTGCTATTATCCGTGGGTATAGGTTCTTGCACAGGATAGAGGTAATAACTTCCATCCAACTTTTGTTTGTTTTTGTTCTTGAAAGTTACTCCGGTAACTACGGCATCAACAGGTAGTATGTACGAAACCCTGTATACAGGCAATTCAGGCTTGCCAATTTCTTGTGTTGTATGTTCAGTCTTCCAACTAATTTTATCAAAACCGTTTTGTTTTTCTGAAGCCATTTCAGTTTTATCAACTGACAGATGATCATTCACCTGCCCATAACTCAAGCTACAAACCAAACTGAGCAGACAGGCATATGTTATTTTTATTCTTTTCATAATGCTATTGTTTTATCCATTTATAAACAGTTTGTGTTTTATCATTAAAAGTAACTTTTGCTAAGTACACCCCTAGAGGAAAGTGCGAAATATCGACTGATGTTTCAGTGAGTTTTGCGTCCGTTTTTTTGCATAACACTTTATTACCCGATACATTAAATAATTCTACAAGTGCAACTTGTTGTGAATTCGATTTCACAATCAGTGCATCTTGAGATAAACTTTGAAAAATAGTAATACCTATATTTTTATAAGTAAGTTCCTCATTTAATGCTGTAATTAAAGTTGAAGGTGTACTTTTTAATATTGCGCCACCAGATACAATATATTTCACTGTGTCGTTCACAATACAGATATCCGAATGTTGAGTCTCCATCCCATTAACAACGTTATCATAAACAACTGACCACGATTTTCCTGAGTTTAATGTGTTGAAAACTCTAAAAATATAACCACTACTTCCTGTTGTTATATCCTCATATACACTATAACCGACACTATCGTTTACAAATGCAAAGCTTGTTGACATTGACACATTAGATTGCCAAGTAGTTGAGTTTTTCTTTGATATCATATTATATCCCATACCATAATCATAACCACATAGTATGTAAATATTATGTTCTGTCATTGACAATGATTTACAATCTTGCACCGGGTCAAGAATTGTATTACTAATTATTTCTTTATTCCATAGTATTCCAGCATTTATAGTTTTATATAAAAGACCACTATTTCCTGCTATATAGCCTGTGTCTTTCTTAAAAGCTATATCATTTAGGTTTGTCGTTAATTGCAAGTTTACTTTCTGCCATGTCTCACCCTCGTCAGCCGAATGAATAACTACTCCGCTGTCGCCCACTGCCCATATATTATTTAATCTGGATAGTGCAATGGCATTTAGATTGTGTGTTGTTCCCGAGGTCTTAAGTTGCCAGTCAGTTCCACTATTGGTTGTTTTGAGTATAACTCCCTTCTTTCCAATCGTAAAACCAATACTTTTGTTATAGAAAGTAATATCTGTCAGCAGATTATTCGTAGCAATAACTGTTTTAGCCCAGTTAGAACCTCCATCGGTTGATTTTGCTATCAAGCCTTGTCCATTACTATAACTGCTTAATCCGGCAACATATACAGTATCGGGGGTCTGAGCATACACTTTCCATAGGTATTGGTCACTTAGTCCACTTAAATACTTCCAACCGTTTTGGCAATACAGAAGATTTTGACCACAAAACAACACGATGGTTGCTATAATAAATAGTTTTGTTTTCATAGTTTTCTATTGTTTTATCCATTTAATATCATAACAGGTATTATCTTTCAAATTAACCTGAAAAATATAAGTTCCTTTATTAAAATTACTTGTATTTATAGTAATCTCATTATTGTTATTCACGTTTTGCTGAAATAAAATTTGTCCTAAGGTGGAAATTATTTTTACGTCAGAAATTTCCTTGGACACATTTTCAACTATCAAAGAGTTTTGATATTGTTTCAAAGCAACGATATCTTGTTTTTGAGACGAAATACCGGCGTAAAAATCGGCATTTATATCTCCTATAAAAGGAATTCTATACATAAGATGGCCGCTTATTAAATAACCTAAAGCTGTATTAACAAAAGCTATCTTAGAGTTAGAACTACCAATTATCCACTGAGTTGAAATAGGATTGTTTGAACCATCACTATATGATGACCAACTTGAACCCCCGTTATCTGTTTTAAATACATTAACCACCCAAAGATCAGAGGAAGAACCTGTAAATATTACCCCGTATGTTATTGCAAAAACTCCCTGATTATCAGATAAAAATTGACTTGAGCTATTTATATTATAGCCCGGCAAACTAGATTTTTGCCAGAGATTATTATTCGTTTGATAAACAAATAAATTATTGGCAGAAAGAATAAATGCTTTATTTTCGGTTATAGATAAACTTGCAAATTGTTCTTGTCCTGTATATCCTTCAATATTTGTTTGTTGTGTCCAAGAGTTTCCATTATCTAATGTTTGATAAATGCTTCCTAAATTACCAACAATATATCCTTTGCCATTTTTAAATCCAACGTCAGAAAAATTGGGTGTTTGAGTCGTAATTGAAACCGTATTCCAAGTTTGTCCGGCATCAATGCTTTTTATTACTACACCATTATCACCTACCGCCCAAATATTATTTATTCCGGTTGCTGCTATCGAATTCAAGTTTTGTGTAGTACCGGAATTTGTAATTGTCCATGTAATACCTGCGTCACTTGTAGTTAATATCGTTCCGTTTGCACCTACAATATAACCCACATTATGTGAAACAAAGCAAGCGTCACTTAATGTATTGGTGGTAACGTGTTGATAATTCAAATTTTTCCCTCTGTTGGGAGATTGGCCTATAAAACCGTTTTGTCCTACTATATACACAGTATCTGTTCCTTGTGTATATACATTTGTCAAATAGTCGGAAAAAGAATTTACCAATTCCCATGTTTGAGCCTTAACAGATAATGAAAGAATCAGAATAGTTGCTAATGCAAATAATTTAGTTTTCATAATGTTGAATTTATTTAGTTAATATCATTCGTTTTGTGTCGATGACTTTGCCATCGGCTATCAAAGCATAAAGATACATACCTGCGCTAAATTCCGAACCATTAATGATAATATTTTTCTTGCCTCTTTCGGTAATATTATAACTTTTGAGTTGAACCCCATTCATGTCGTACACATAAATTGCAGCTACACTGATGCTAATAGGCAAGTAATATCCTATGGTAGTAGATTGATTAAAAGGGTTTGGAGTATTTTGATCCAATACAGGGTAAGTTAAGGTGTTAGTTTCAGTAAGCCCGGTTGTTATAATGGCATCTACTTTTTTAGGTCCAGAGTTTGTTGGAGCAACTATACTCATCAAATAATCTATTTGTTTGGCTTGAGCATCAAGCTGAGCTTTCTGATCACGGAGCGCATCAACCAATATCGGTATCATGCCAATATAATCCACACTAAAAATACCTGCACTATCTTTGTAAACTAAGTCCGGAAAGGTTTTTTGTACATCCTGAGCCAGAAAGCCATAATGGATTCTGCCTGAAGTATCAGGTTTAGGTATGAATTGAGGTTTTTTTGTATCGGTACTATCTGTTCCAGTATTTGTTATAGTTTTTTGTGCTACCACAGGCATTTTGTAATTATAGGTAACAGTCCGTAGTTGTTTGAGCAAATTAAATGAATTTGACAAGTCTTTTACATTGTCTTTAAGTCGTTCGTCGGAAGTTAACACCACACTTCCATTTACTTTAATTTGTTGACTCTGTCCGGCAGTTCCTACTTCTAATGCACAACCTGGACTACTATTAAATATGCCAACACATCCATTTGCCCGTACTGAGAAATAAGCTCCATCAGTTGATTGTGCAGTTAATATGCCAGGATTATTCGGTTGTGATCCATAATAACAACTCCAAATCAAATCAGTCCCATTAGACAATGAAGTATTTGTTCCAATAACATCTAAACCGTCAGTTTGATGATTGCTATTGCTCCTGATAACAGTCTGATCATTAGTTTCTACAACACCTGTTGAATATACTTTTAATTGTGCATTGGATTGGAAAATAAATAATCCAACCGAAAGAATGATGAATAGCTTTTTCATAATTGTAATTTTTTTGAAGTTTATATGTTTTATAAATCGTAATTAATTAGAATTTTAAAATTAAGCGGTACAGTCGATGTTGTAAACGAGGTATAAGTTTTTTTTAGATACTAACATGCTATAGGTTCACTTAACGATCAATAATTTGGATTTGACCGTACCGCTTAATTTAACGTTCTTTTTATTCAGGATACCAAATCCATTGTTTTTTTCCATCAATGATAACTTCAATGTAACCACCTCCGTAAATCTGTTGCATGGATTTACGTTCTAATTTTTTAAAACTTACGGCATCTTTTTTTACTCTTTTCATATCATATTTTTTTAGAGGTTAATGATGCTGCAATATTATAGCAATATTTTTTCACACTTTATACCAAGCTTCTACCAAAGTACTAACAAGTCTCTAATATTTCAGATAATAATCATTAATAAGGTGTGAATAAATGTAAAAAAAAAACCTAATAAATTTTATTTTTAGCAGATTATGGTTGTAATCTAAAGCTTTATTAGTATTTTTGGCATTGCAAAAAGCCTATGCTTACCGGGGTTTACAGAAACATTTTAGAACTTGTTAGAAGCTTGTTAGATGCTGTTGGGGCTAAACAATTCAGATTCAAAATTGAGTGTTTTAAAAATATAAACAGAACCGAAAAATGAAGTCGATCACACCAAAACAAATTACCTACATTGCTGCTATTAGTCTTTTACTGATTTTGGGAACACAGACATTTTTAGTATATGATTATTATCAAACTACCCGTGCAGGTCTTGTTCGGGAATCGGATGCAATTATTCAAGAAGCTTTCAAAAAAGAACTTAATATAAGAACTTATAAACACAGTAAAATATCCAATAACCATAAGAACTCAATCGATACTATAAGGCCTCCAGCAAGTGTAAGATCTAATGAAAAAGTTTTGGCATCCTACAATTTTGACAAAATGAACATAAATAAGGATGATTATATGAGTTTAATTAATATAGCTATAAATGAATATACAAGTAAAAAAATACCTATTAATATAAAAAAGCTGGATAGTATAGTTGGCGGTATACTTATATCAAGGGGTATTCATGCTGACTATCAGATTAAATTAGTAAATCCTATAACATCAAAGGTTATTGAACAATCAAAAAAAGGGAATAACTCTTCTGTTTTTTCTCTTTCATCTCAGAATCTTCGTACAGATTTTGAAAATAAGAAATCACTTCAATTGGTTTTAATTAATCCTTTCGGCATTATAATCAAACGTATGGGGTTAATGTTGTTCGCAACGCTTGTATTCTCCATTATCTGTTTTCTTGCTTTCGGGTACTTACAGCGTATATTAGCTAAACAAAAGCAATTGGTTGCATTTAAGAATGACTTTTTGAGTACTATAGCGCATGAGTTAAAGCGTCCCGTAGCCAGCTTGTCGTTTAATCTGGATTGCCTTTCGCTCCCGGCTTTTAGTGAAGATAAATCCAAACACGAGTTGTTGGTAAATCACTCCATAAATGCTACTGCCGAACTGAATAATACCATAAACATGATAATGGCATTGACCAAAATAGAAGAAGGTTTGCTTACACTTAATAAAGAACCCGTCAATCTCACTGAGCTTTTCGAAGAGTTAAGGGCTAAGTTCGTGAGCTATCCGGTAAAAAAAGTGGAAATTCAAACGGTTTATGAAACATCGGATGTTTCGGTTAGAGCTGATGCTAATTTGCTGTGCCAGTGTTTTGCTAATCTGATTGATAATGCCATCAAATATTCAGGCAATGAAGTTTTGATTGTTATTAATGTCAGTAAATCCGATCGATGGATTGTAGTATCCATAAAAGACAATGGATACGGTATCCCTGAAGAAAAACTGCCCATGATATTTGATAAATACAACCGGGCACATACTGAAAATACGAAAATAAACGGTTTCGGCATAGGATTAAACTATGTAAAAACCATTGTGGAAAAACACCGTGGTGAGGTAGCAGTAGAAAGCCATTCGGGAGAAGGGACGAAGTTTAGTGTGTCGTTGCCGGGATAAAGCTTCGCTGTTATTAGCCTTCGGCGATATTTACACTGCGTGTGATATTTGCCCTTCGGGCGTTATTAGCTTCGCTGTAATATCTCGAACGAAGTGAGTAAATATCAGGAGCGAAGCGACTAAATAAAATATGAAATGAAAAGAATTTTACTTGTTGAAGACGATGTAAATCTGGGTACTACACTAGCCGGAGCATTAGAAATGCAGGATTATCTGGTAGAGTATCTGACCAACGATAAAAAAGCACTGGAAAAATTTCAGGAATTTAAACCGGATATTGTTATATTAGACGTGATGCTAAACGGAGTATTGGATGGCTTTGAAATAGCCAAATTAATTCGTTTAGAAAACAATACGCCTATTTTATTTACCACCTCGCGCGACGAAAATATTGATTTTAAAACAGGGCTAAGCATCGGAAATTCAGATTATGTGCGTAAACCATACAAGCTGATGGAAGTAGAGATGAGATTAGCTAATCTGTTGGACTTGAATGAAAAGACGACAAAAAAATCTGAACCTATATCCATAGGTCATTTTCGCTTTTTACCCGATGAGCAGTCGTTGATTTACGAATTTGATAAAATTCGGTTGAATAATTGCGAGTCGGCGGTATTGGCTTTATTGTGTAAGAATACCGATAAATATCTTTCACGAGAAGATATTATTAAGTCAGTGTGGAATGAGAATAATTCTAAATTGAAAGATGGTTCGTTGAATAACACGATAACACGACTACGGAAATACCTCAATCAGGATAAAAATGTGAAATTAGAGAGCAGAATTGGGTTAGGTGTAAAGATGATGATAATCAGTTAACAAGGCAACTAAGCCTGGAGAAAGTTAGCCCGATATTATTCATAACTTCCAGAGATGGAGCAAATAACCAATACAAGGATTTGCTATTCCGAAATGCGCTAATATTCGAAGTCTTACATGCATGGGATTTTCAAAGCCATCAATGAGCTGAATTAAGGTATTTTCTTTTTTTTCTGCCGACTATAAACTGCCGACTATAAACTTATTTATAAAGACATCCTTCCAAATGGTCGTTCACCATGCCTGCAGCCTGCATAAAAGCATAGCAGATGGTAGAACCAACAAACTTAAAACCACGTTGTATTAAATCCTTGCTCATGGCATCCGATTCGGCTGATTTGGCCGGAATTCCGGCATTGAAAGTAGGATGATTCATAAGGATTTTTCCGTTAGTGAATTGCCAGATATAGCGGTCGAATGTTCCGAATTCGGCTTGAACGCGTAAAAAAGCCTGAGCATTGCTTACGGTTGTCCGGATTTTGGCCTGATTACGAACTATGGAAGGGTCCTGCATAAGTTCCTGTATTTTGTCTTCGTTGTACAATGCCACTTTCTCCGGTTCGAAATTATCAAACACGTTGCGAAAATTCTCTCGCTTGTGAAGTATTATTTTCCAGGTAAGCCCTGCCTGAAAGGCATCCAGCACCATAAACTCAAATAATTTTCGGTCATCATGAAGTGCTACGCCCCATTCTTCATTGTGGTATCGGAGCATTAGTTCGTCTTGTCCCGGCCAGCTACAATCAGTTAATTTATAATTCATGAAGAGCAATGGTTAATGATTAATGGTCAATGGTTAATGATTAATGGTTAATGGACAATGCATAATATTGGATTCATAAAGATTTTCTTTGCAAAGAAAAGAATTTTCACTCATAAATGTTGTAAATTTGCTTGTTATTTGTTAGTAGTTGTTGTTTCGAGCAATTAAGCATTGTGAATTATGAATTGTGAATTAGTTTTTGATCCATATCAGATTATCCGGAAATACTATCCGCAGGGAACAGAGATTTATCAGGTGTTGGTTGTTCACAGCGAGCAGGTGAGAGACAAAGCCCTGCAAATTGCGGAACGTCATCCCGGGTTCGGACTAGATGTGCAATTCCTTGCCGAAGCAGCCTTGCTACACGATATTGGTATTTTTCAGTGCGATGCGCCCCGTATTCATTGTCATGGACCGCATCAATACATTCAACATGGTTATTTAGGTGCCGATCTGTTGCGAGCTGAAAATCTGCCAAAACATGCGTTGGTTTGTGAACGGCATACCGGTGTAGGCCTTTCGCTTGAAATGATTCAACGAAGTAATCTGCCTTTGCCACAGCGTGATATGCTCCCGGTGAGCATGGAAGAGCAGCTGATTTGTTATGCTGATAAGTTTTATTCAAAAACGCAGTTACACAAAACTCATTCGATTGAAAGAATCCGGGAATATCTGGGACGTTATGGAGTGTTGGAAGTTCAGAAATTCAATGAGTGGAAAAACCTTTTCGAAAATGATTTATAAGAATTTGTGGGAAAATCCCACACTCAGGAATTGCTTAAATTGTAGTTTTGCCACCGAACCATCTTTCTCAATTATCGTGTTGTCATAGCGGGGATTGAATGAAATACGGGTGGATAAAAAGCGGTTGATAGTCATATTAGCCACAATTTCCCAATCGATTTCGACCTTTTGATAGTTGGTATAGAACAAAAATTTAGAATCGAGTTGTATATTAGGTGTAACTTGATTTGAATAAATCACTTTCAACGAACTACCGATTTCGCTCAGTTTATTTTCGCCGGTTTTAATCCCAAATAGATTTGGATCAACCAGGGGATTGTTTAAATAAATGAATTTATAGGAAATCGGAGAAACTAATAAGGACCATATTTTTTTGTACTTGTAATCAAGCCCGCCATTAATACTCAAACGGATAGGTGTCAGAAACGAGCCTTTCGTGTTGATAAAATCAATCCCTTTATAGGCATTGAAAAATTGAGTGGAACAATCGACTGAACCACTATAAAAGAAATTTCCACCTGCTTTTATCCCCAGTTTGCTGTTGATTTTTAGTACGTCGTCATTGGTGACCACATAGAATTTATTATTGGTTTGGTCGGTTATCGATACAAATCCCATTCGCCATTCGGCTGAATTATCCCATTGAATATTTTTCTTATCATCATAGCTAAGCTGACCGTTTAAAATACCTAACACGGCAAGATTGGAGTTACCACCCTGATACCAATTAGCGGAAATGACACTTTCGGAAAACTGTGCCAGAGAATTGACTTTATATTGCCACGGTCCGAGTTGCGGATTCTTTACCACAAGTCTTCGGGTTCGTATCGGAACTTCATCTTCATTCTCAAATTCAACGTTCGTAATCGGTTTTCTTGCAATGAACCGTGTGCTGTTACCACCTGGATCGGGCAATTGATCGAAGCTCATTATATAAAGATTTGCCGCATTTCGGGTAATCTGATCACGGGCTTCATTGCGCAATTGTACAATTATTTCATCAAGGGATGTTTGTTTATCGGTCGGTTGATTTGAAACAAGTTGAACTTTTTTTCCGTAAATTAATGCCTTCAGGTCAGTCTTTGCAGTTGGTTTTTCCTTATTGCTTAAACCGTTGTAAACTAATTCGATAAAGAAGGGATTGGCCAGTAAAAGAATAGAATCAATCTTGAAATCTTCTGTTTTTTGCAAACTTATTGAGTCAGTTGAACTGATTTTTGTATTGGTAGTTGGAGTGAGGCTACTTGTTCTTACAAGACCTCTGTTGCTAAGCTCCTCCAAATCAGATTTTGAAATTGTAATGACCTTCGTTTGAGCCTTTTTTTCTGTAGGTTTAGAGGCTGTATCGCTTAACGCGTTCTGAACCAAACTGTCGATATTGAGGCCGGTTGACGCGGATTTGTTTTCGTAAGCAGGAAGTGAGCCCAACTCAGCAGCCCTAAGCTGATAAATAAACATCAAAAATACAACGAAACTAAATACCTTAAACTTCATATCCAATTAAAAATATTAACTTTAAAAACTGATAAAGTAATCAACATTTATCAGGAATTTTCAAAACCGGCCGGCAGCGATTTGTTGCCTGTTTTTGCGCCCAGTTCTTTTATTTTCTCGGCCGTTCGGATAATGTTTCCGCTACCGTCTTTCATTTTTTTCATCGCATCGTCGTATGCGCTTGAAGTGCGGTCGATATTGGCTTTGATCTTTGCCATATCTTCGGCAAAACCAATAAATTTGTCGTATAATGCCCCACTTAGCCGGGCAATTTCCTGTGCATTCTTGGTTTGGTTTTCTTGTTTCCAAATCGAAGAAATGGTTCGCAGGGTTGCCAATAAAGTGGTTGGACTCACAATCACAATCTTGCGCTCCCAGGCATAAGCAAAAATATCGCTGTCACCCTGAACTGCGACTGAAAATGATGCTTCAATGGGCAAAAACATCAACACAAAATCAGGTGTATTCAGATTTTGCGCATTCTGATAATTTTTTTCACTCAGCAACTTCACATGGCTTCGTAAGGAGTTGACATGATCTTTCAGGTATGACACCCTTTGTTCGTCCGTATCAGCCGACATCAGTCGTTCATAAGCCACCAACGAAACTTTTGAATCGATAATAATATGTTTATTATCCGGTAAATGGATAATCACATCGGGTCGCTGCACATTCGCATCATTCCCTTCAACTACTTCTTCACGCTCATATTCCTGTCCCTTTGTCAATCCCGACCGTTCCAACACACGTTCCAAAATTACCTCGCCCCAATTCCCTTGCTTTTTCACATCACCTTTCAGGGCTTTAGTCAGGTTATTCGCTTCTTCGCTTACCCGGGTATTGAGTTCAGTCAATTTCCGGACTTCTTCCCGTAAGCTTATTTTATCGCGTAATTCTTTATCGTATGTTTCATCAACCTTTTTCTCAAAGTTCAAAATCCGTTCCTTCAGGGGGTTGAGAATTTCGCTTAGATTTTTATGATTGGAAACTGAAAATTCGTCCGAACGTTCCTTTAAAATCTTGGTGGCTATATTCTCAAACTCAGTAGTTAAGCGTTTTTGAAGATTTTCTATTTCGCTTTTCTGATTTTCGAGTTTTTCTGCCAGATTTTCGTTGACGGTTTTCAGCGTTGCAACTTCCATGCCACGATTGTTGGCAAGTTCCTGTTGTTGTGCCTGTTCCAGCAGGATACGATCCATCTCTTCTGCTTTATTTTTCAGTTTTTCTTCAGACACCCGAAGGTTTGTGTTGACTTCGTTCAAAGTGTCAGTAAGGTTTTTTTCGTTGATTTCCAGCGACTTTTGTACATTACTCTGTCTCCGGGACAAAATTATCCAGGCCGATAGAAAACCAACTGCCAACGCGAAAACTATTAAAAGATATTCCATAAATTTTTTATTTAAAATAATTCTTAAAGCCTTTTAGGTGGATTGGGGGTCTAATCAAACAATGTCGGATGGTCCTCTTCCATTTTTCGGAGAATATTAAGCATAAGAGTTTCCCGTATAAACTTTGATTTGTTTTGCACCTTGTACTTGGCAATGTAACGGTTCAGCACCTTATTTTCTTCATCGTTAAGGGTGAAAATCTGTCGGTGAATGCGTAGTGAATTACGTTGTGAAGCCGGAATTGAATTCTTTTTTGCCATACGATTCTTTTATTTCGCACAAAAATAATATTATCTGAGCGATTTTAACGACATTATAACAAAAAACTGTATTTTTGCCATTTTAAATCAATGAATTTGCAATTATCAATTATCAATTTCCAATTATCATTTATCATTAACCATTAATCATTAACCATTAAAACAAATGGCAGAACATAATGAATTAGGGAATTTGGGAGAAGAGCGTGCTCAAGCCTATCTTCGTGAAAAAGGATATACTATCCGCCATACCAACTGGCATAATTCTACTCCTTCAGGTGCAGCTGGTAAGCTGGAGCTTGACATAGTTGCCGAAAAGGAGGGTATGTTGATTGTTGTTGAAGTTAAAACCCGCTCTACCGAAACCTTTGAACATCCTGCCGAGGCCATTACCAAGCGAAAAATAAGAAATATCATCAATGCTACTCACGAATACATATTTCAGTTTGATTGGCAGGGTGAAACCCGTTTCGATGTCATGTCTGTTATTCCCCATGGTCAGAATTTTCTAATCGAACATATCGAAGATGCTTTCCTCTCACCTTTATTTTGAATATAAACCGCTAAAAAGGGTATAATTATACTGAAATGCCGATTGCATGACATATACATACGAATTGTTTAAAAAATGTTTTAGATTATACCTAATACTGTTTCGATTCTCAACTTGTTTGCGTACTTTTGCAAAATAATAAAAATTCCTGGAATTGTTTGTTTGTTAAACATTAAAATATCTCAAAATGAAATCATTAGAAAAAAGTGTAGCTGAAAAACTACTGAAAATAAAGGCTGTAAAATTGCAACCCAATAATCCATTTGTATGGGCATCGGGATGGAATTCACCCATATATTGTGATAACCGTAAAACGCTTTCATATCCGCAACTCCGCACATTTATAAAAGTAGAACTGGCTCGCCTGATTCTTGAAATGTATCCCGATGTAGAAGTAATTGCCGGTGTGGCAACCGGTGCTATTGCTCAGGGAGCTTTGGTGGCCGATGCCCTGGGATTACCCTTTGTGTACATTCGTCCAACACCCAAAGATCATGGACTGGAAAATATGATTGAAGGCGATTTGCGCCCGAAACAAAAGGTGGTAGTGATTGAAGACCTTATCTCAACCGGTGGAAGTAGTCTGAAGGCTGTGGAAGCTATTCGAAATGACGGTTCAGAAGTATTGGGAATGTTGGCAATTTTCACCTACGGATTTCCTGTGGCAGAACAAAAGTTCAAAGCAGCCAAAGTGAAACTGACCACTCTTTGCAACTATGATGGCGTTCTGGCTGAAGCTCTGGCAACAAAATATATCACTGCCGATGATATCAAAACACTTCAGGAATGGCGTAAAAACCCGGCGATTTGGAAAACCGAATAAATTGACAATTGAAAGATTTACAATTTACGATTGAACTAACAAGAGTTTATTTCGTTCATAAAAATGGATTAAAACTGAAAGTTTTAGCCATAAAATTGTAAATTTAAACATCGTAAATCAAAAATATGACTACATACGAAAGCGATATTAAGGCCATTTCTTCGAACGAAGAAGTGGTTTTTGCTATACTGAGCGACTTGAAAAACCTGCAAAAATTGCAGGATAATCCTTCTTTAAAAGATAAGGCGAAAGATTTGGAATTCGATACAGATAGCTGCAGTTTTGCGGTAGAAGGATTTGGGAAAATGGGTTTCCGAATAGTGGAACGCGAACCATTTAAAACTATCAAAATGGTTTCGGAAAATGCTCCGGTAGAAATAAATGTGTGGATTCAATTGAAAGCTGTTGCCGAAAATGAAACCCGTTTGAAACTTACACTGAAAGCCGATTTGCCCATGATGATTAAGATGATGGTTGACAAAAAGTTGCAGGAAGGCTTAAACTCAATAGCGGAATTGCTGGCGAATACATTAACCCATAACCCCTAAAGGAGGATTTGGGACGTGAAATCGTGGAATTTAAAGTAAAAAAACTAATTTTAAATATATTCTAAACCGGTTTTAAGAGACTTAAGTATCTTAATTCCCCTTTAGGGGTTAGGGGTAGTATTATGGCAAAACTCTGGGAAAAAAGTACAGAGGTGAATGCTAAAATTGAGGCATTTACCATTGGTCGAGATCGTGAAATGGATGTTTTTCTGGCAAAGTATGATGTACTTGGCTCGATGGCACATATTCGTATGTTGGAATCCGTGGGTTTGCTTCAAGCCGACGAATTGGCTCTACTCCTGAGAGAACTGAAAAACATTTATCAGTTGGCTGATAAAGGAGAATTTGTGATTGAAGAAGGTGTGGAGGATGTTCATTCTCAGGTAGAAATACTTCTCACTGCCAAACTGGGCGATATAGGAAAGAAAATTCACAGCGGACGCTCCCGAAACGATCAGGTATTACTTGATTTAAAGCTTTTTGCCCGTACAGAAATTGAAAAAACAGTTTCTTCGGTTAATGAATTATTCGATGTGCTGATTTCCCAAAGTAATAAATACAAAGATGTTTTGCTTCCGGGTTATACCCATTTGCAGGTCGCCATGCCATCTTCGTTCGGATTGTGGTTTGGTGCCTATGCAGAAAGTTTGGCCGATGATTTACAGCTTTTGCTTTCGGCCTGGAAAATTAGCAATCGAAATCCTCTGGGTTCGGCTGCCGGTTACGGTTCTTCCTTTCCGCTTAATCGCCAAATGACCACCGTTTTGTTGGGTTTTGATTCCATGAATTACAATGTGGTTTACGCTCAAATGGGACGGGGGAAAATGGAACGCACCGTGGCTAATGCTCTGGCATGCGTGGCTGCGACGGTTGCCAAACTGGCTTATGATGCCTGTCTGTTCAGTTCTCAAAATTTCGGGTTTATCCGTTTGCCTGACGAATTTACGACTGGTTCGAGCATAATGCCGCACAAAAAAAACCCGGATGTATTTGAACTTACGCGTGCCAAATGCAACAAATTGCAATCGATCCCACAACAAATAATGCTGATAACAAACAATTTGCCTTCGGGGTATTTTCGGGATTTACAGATTATTAAAGAAGTATTCGTTCCTGCTTTTGCGGAATTGATTGATTGCCTTGAAATTACTACTTTGATGATGGCTCAAGTGAATGTGAATACCGAAATACTGAGTGATTCCCGCTATGATTATTTATTTAGTGTGGAAGAAGTAAACCGGCTGACACTTTCGGGAGTTCCATTCCGAGATGCTTATAAACAAGTCGGTTTAGAAATCGAAGCAGGCAACTTTAAACCTAATAAAACTCTCCAGCATACCCATGAGGGAAGTATTGGGAATTTATGTAACGACGAAATTTGCAAATATAAAGATGATATTTTAAGTCAGTTTACTTTTCAAAAAGTAAAGGAGGCGGAACAAAATCTGTTGGCATAACATTCTTCCTGTTAAACATAAAAACCTTGCAGCCCGAAAGTTGCAAGGTTTTTTACTTTTATATAGAATCCACAGGGTTGCGCCTGCGGGAAGATAGTTCTTCCTTAGTTGACAGTTGACAATGTATAGTTGACAATTAATGGTTCATTATCAATTGTCAACTATCAACTGTCAATTGGTTTACATCATACCACCCATTCCGCCGCCCATAGGCATTTGTGGAGCAGGAGCATCTTCTTTCTTTTCAGTGATGACACATTCGGTAGTCAGGAACATTCCGGCAATTGAAGCCGCATTTTCCAGAGCTACACGGCAAACTTTAGCGGGATCAACCACACCGGCAGCATAGAAATTCTCATATTTATCGGTACGAGCATTGTAACCAAAGTCATCTTTGCCTTCGCGAACTTTCTGAACAACCACGGCACCTTCTTTACCTGCATTAGCCACAATCTGGCGAAGCGGTTCTTCAATGGCACGTTTAATAATTTCTATTCCGGTTTGTTCGTCATCGTTGTCAGCTTTAATTTTGCTCAACGAATCGATAGCACGGATATAAGCCACACCACCACCGGGAACAATTCCTTCTTCGATAGCAGCACGGGTTGCGCTCAATGCATCTTCCACCCGGTCTTTCTTTTCTTTCATTTCAATTTCAGAAGCAGCACCCACATAAAGTACAGCAACACCACCGGATAATTTAGCCAGACGCTCCTGTAGTTTTTCACGATCGTAATCTGAAGTTGTAGAAGCTATCTGAGCTTTGATTTGGCCAACGCGGCTAGCAATTGATTCTTTTGCACCTGCACCGTTTACAATCACAGTATTGTCTTTGTTAACCGTTACTTTTTCGGCAGTTCCCAGCATCTCCAAAGTAGCTTGTTCCAGTTTAATTCCTTTTTCTTCCGAAATTACAATTCCACCGGTCAGTATAGCAATGTCTTCGAGCATTTCCTTACGACGGTCGCCAAAGCCCGGGGCTTTTACAGCACAGATTTTGAGGTTTGCACGCAAGCGGTTCACTACTAAAGTGGTCAACGCTTCGCTGTCAACATCTTCGGCAATAATCAACAATGGTCGTCCTGACTGAACGGCTGGTTCCAAAACCGGAAGCAATTCTTTGAGGTTTGATATTTTTTTATCGTGAATCAGGATATAGGGTTTTTCCATTTCCACTTCCATTTTCTCGGTATTGGTAACGAAATAAGCCGAAATATAACCGCGGTCGAATTGCATACCTTCAACCACTTCAATGGTAGTATCAGTTCCTTTGGCTTCCTCGATAGTGATTACTCCATCTTTTGAAACCTGACGCATTGCATCTGCAATAAGTTTACCGATTACAGCATCGTTATTGGCCGAAATTGACGCAACTTGTTCAATTTTGTCGTAATCATCACCAACAGTTTTAGCTTGTGCAGCAATGCTTTTAACTACTTCAGCCACGGCTTTGTCAATCCCGCGTTTCAAATCCATAGGATTTGCACCGGCAGCTACATTTTTCATACCTACACCAACGATGGATTGTGCCAACACGGTTGCGGTAGTTGTTCCATCACCTGCATCGTCACTGGTTTTCGAAGCAACTTCTTTTACTAATTGTGCTCCCAAATTTTGGAATGAATCTTCCAATTCCATTTCTTTAGCTACAGTAACACCATCTTTGGTAATGTGAGGAGCACCGAACTTTTTCTCGATAATTACATTGCGACCTTTTGGTCCAAGTGTTACTTTTACAGCATTTGCCAATACATCAACTCCTTTTTTGAGTTGATCACGGGCTTCAATATTGAATAAAATTTCTTTGCTCATAAGTTTGCCCCCTAGCCCCCTAAAGGGGGAATACGCCGGGGTAAGCGTGTTTTTGAAATTATAAATTGATTTTTAATTGTGTAAATCTTAAGATTGCTGCACTCCAAGATTCCCCCTTTAGGGGGTTAGGGGGCAACTCTTTAAATAATTGCCAAAATATCAGATTGACGCATGATCAGGTATTTTTCACCTTCCCATTCCAATTCTGTTCCGGCATATTTACCATAAAGCACGTTATTACCAACTGCAACTACCATATCTTCGTCTTTTGTTCCGTTACCCACGGCCAATACTTCGCCTTTTAGCGGTTTCTCTTTTGCTGAATCCGGAATAATGATTCCACTAATCGTTTTTTCTTCTGCCGGTGCCGGTTTCACCAACACGCGGTCGGCTAATGGTTTAATGTTCATATTTTTCAGTTTTAAATTAATATATTTTTTTTGGTTGCAAGTTTATAAAGTTCCTAAAGTTTGAAAGTTATAAACCTGAATATTGTTTTACGAATTCTGTGCCAAAGCTTTTTTCTGTCAGTTTTGACAGGAAGAACGGTTTTGCATTGCTAAAAGTAGTTCAACTAGCTGACAACTTGTCATTTTTAGCCAATTAAAATAGTTCACTTAAGCGTTTTGCCTGTGCTTTATTCGAAAATTGAGGAAATAATATCTTTTCCCGCTCAATAATATCTGTTTGATTGAAAGGAATCAGCATTAGCTTGTTACATAACTCTATTTGCTCTTCACTCTGGTTGGCAATATGGCATAGTGAATCAAGTCCGCTTCCTTCCAGCATTAATTGATTCACCAACACATGTCGGCCTGCAAAAAGAGTATTGAGCAATTTTAATTTCAGCCCTGTTCCCTGAAAAGTGACCAACACATGAACCTGCGCATTCCGAATTAAACCTGCCATTTCTGTTTCGTCGGGGTTTGCAATTAATTCAATATTGGGATAAGCAGAACTGATTTTCTCCAGCCGTTTTGTTGGCTTTAAGCCTGCCAATATACACTTATAACTGAGTTTGCTAAAGACCTTCTCACAAAGATAAATGGCTGCAAGTTCATTTTCAGGGACTGAAAGATTCGCGTGATATAGCAGAAAATCGGACTGACCCGGCAAGCATGAAATACTATCATTGCCATGAAAACCCGGAATAAATTCGACTGGTTTATGAGGGAATCTTGATTTAAGCTCATCTCTATCAGACTGAGATATAGCTACTAATACATCGGCAGATTCCAAATTTTTCTCAAATGCTTTGAATTTCAAAGATTCCAGCGAGTAATATATTTTTCGGGTAAAACTGTCGGTGGCTTTTGCTAACCCTCTATAATATTCCTGTTCTATATTTGCTTCCCGAAACAACTTGATTCGATTTAGCAGACTGGGATGGTTTAAATAATAGCATGACATTAAGCCTTCAAATAAAATCGGAAAATTGTCTTTTAAAAGATTTTCGAGCAACTTACTTTTTTTTCGGCTATAAACCGTGTAAGGAAGAACACTGAGATGTGACAAAACAGAGGTGTTTCGCTTGTAATAATATACTTTCGAGCAGATTTTTTCCAGTTCAGGTGCATGATTTCCCCTGTATTCAAAGCAGTGAAGTATAATTTCAATCCCATTTTCATGTAGTGCTTTCAGCTTGTAATACACGTCGATAGCCCCGCCATAATTGGCAGGATAAGGAATGTCAAATGAAATCACATGCAACTGCTTGCTCATCTTTTATGAATTGAAAATCAACTGTTTATTATTCCGATCAGAATTTTTTCTTCGTTTTCCCAACACAGATCGGTTTTTGCTTTTACTGTATTTTGTTTCACGGTGTTATACTGGGCTTTGTCGGCAAAAATATCCGCTACTACTTCGGCAATATGCTTTGGATCATGATTTTGAATGTAATACCCGATATCATACTGATCAATAATCTGCTTTAATTCAGGTAATGCGGAAGAAAGCGTAGGAATGCCGGAATGAATAAAGTCAAACAATTTATTCGGTAGCGAAAAATGATAGTTCAGGTTGGTATCTTTATCTATTGCCAAGCCCAAATCGCTGTTCATGGTGTACTGTCGGAGTTCGGCAAAAGGCATTTTGGGTTTAAAGATTACTTTTTCCTGCAGATTAGTTGACAGAATAATTTTCCGAAGTGCAGGAAGCGCATCGCCACTCCCGATAATCAGTAAAACACACTTGTCGAGATATTGCATCGCCAGACAAGCTTCTTCTGCTCCACGATCAATATTTATTCCTGTTCCCTGAAGAATCAAGATGTGCTTATTTTCAGGCAATTCCAGTTCTTTCCTGGTTTTCAGTCGCTCTGGAGCAAAAGTAGACGGAATATTCCGACTGACATGAACTGTTTTGTGATATTTGTCGGCATATAATTTCGCAATCGAGCTGTTTACAGTAAGTATATCAGTCAGTTTTGGAAATAGATAGTCTTCAATTGTTTTCCAGATAGCCTGAGTACGAGGTCGTTTGACTAATTCGGGCACTTCAGTATAATATTCATGCGTGTCGTAAATTAGTCGTATATTTCGAAGTGCGGCTGCAAAAAAAGCAGCAGGAAGTGTGTCCAGGTCATTCGCAAAAATTAAATCAACGCGAGCTGTCATTAAATAAAAGAACAAACGAATGTTGAGTTCGGCATAAAATTGTGGTCCTTTGCTAAACCAGAGTTTCCGTCGAAGTGTAAAATAAGAGCGTTCCAGCGGAAGACTGTCGGGCAGAAGTCGTCCGGTTTCAATCACCCAATAACCACATTTTTGAAGCGTTGTGCAGGTTTTGTGTACCCGTTGGTCGGTGCTCAGATCATTTGACACGCACACAATAGCCGTTTTTTTCATCCTCTTTTGCTATGTTCGTAGTTGAGAAAAGCTACATTGTTTTGAGATAACTGATTATATCTTTATACAAATTACGATGGTACAGCTTAGGTGAATCTTCCACCATAGTATTGTGCCATAATAAAACCAGTTCACCATTCCAGTTTTTAACCTGATTTATCAGTCTGATACAATACTCATAAGCTTCGTGAGCATTCAGGTTCATATACCGTTTTTCACTTAAACTTCCATCCATAATGGCTAATGGATGCAACGTAAGTGTAGTAAGTTGCTTTGTATTCGGATCAATCCATTTCACGGGGCGACAAGTGCCGAGGCGGAATCCCGCCATGTCGGCATAACCCATTGTAAAATCGTCGGTAATTCCAGCGTCGATTAAAGCCTGCATATCTTCCGGTTCACGCGAATCGAGGAAATGGTGGCGGTTGTAGATGGTTTTTTTTCTTGAAACTTTTTCCAACTGCTTCTTTTCGTCCGGAATGCGCTCGGGATGAATTCCGGCTTCGTAACTTAGATGCAAACCAAAAGTTATATTTTTTTTCTTACAAAGTGTGATTAGCGACTGAAAATCCTGAATATGATGAGTAATATTCGGTTTATCTTCTTTGCGCGTTCCGCCATCAACTTTTATAAATACGACCGGTTCGCAGCGTTCATTTCCCAAAGCCTGACGTACCGAATTGTCGAGTTTAAACAACCAGGGTAAGGTGTACCAAGGATCATTTTTCAACCCTCCAAAATAGCTATTAATTGCTTTAGCACCTTCTTTAGGGCGTTGAATTCCACGCAAAAAACCGCCCATAAAGCCTCTCAGGCTTCGGAAGTGAGTTAATTGATCCACATCGTGAGTCAGAAAAATCTTGCGGATATTTTCGGCTGGTTCTGGTATTTGACAACCAACTTCCCGCAGATGATTCCGAAGTATTTTGCCATATTCATCGACCAGTGGTGAATCAATAAATCCGGCTCGGTAGGGTAATGATTCTTTACCGGGGAAACGCCCATGTACATCACGGACATTTCGATGAACCATTTCTTCGTAGCGACTTATCAGAAAATATGTTCCGGCAATTAAGTCGGCATTTATTATTCTTGTTTTTCCTACTTCTTCTACAATAGGACTACCAAATAAAATCGGAACTTCTTCCCAAATTTGTAACGGTAACTGTGGCATAGAAGCCTCTGTTCCGTAAATTTCATCTGAAAAAAAAGAAGACGGTGAAATGACCAGTTTGTATTTGCGAAATTCTTTCGGATTGGAAGTATACCCAATCTTTGAAATAATCTTTTGAGGGACGGATTCCCCCAATAAAAATCGGATTATATACTCAATAATTTCGTTCATTTTAAATTTAAAAATCAATGGAGCTTTTTCTTTTGCTCGTGTGTGAAAGTAAGGAAAATTGCAATACCCAGACCAATCAACAAGTCTTTTTTTGAAAGAATCCCGAAGTAAATATCATCAATCGAATTGCGGTGAGTAATAAGCTTTAGCGCTACCGACAATGACATAAAAACCACGAACACAATAATGGCATAAACAACCGGCTTCAATTTGGGATGAATATTCATAATTGTAATTTTCTGATTTTTGTTTTTATCGATTTGACCTAATTGGATGTCAAAAGTAGTCAATAAATTTTAAACCGATATTTTGTATAATGATAAAATATACTAATCTCCTCAATTTAATTTAAAATTTGTGTTTGAAAAGTTCTATCTTCCAATTAATTTACAAAAGAAAAGGGAAGCTAAAAGCCTCCCCAAAACTTGTAATTCTCAACTTGATTTTAATTATTTTCTTGTTCAAGTTTTAATTTTGCGAAATCAAGCACCCCTTTTAAGTGCTGTGCCATAATTTTAGCAGCTTCTTCACCGTCACGCCTTTTGATGGCGTCCATCATACCTTGATGTTCATTCGTTACATCGGGGTTTGGAGCACAAATCCGGTCACGTTGATAAATTGTCATAATATCAGGAATTACAATCATCAACATAGCTTTGAAAACAGGATTGTGACTTGATTCAGCAATAGTACGATGAAAAGCAAAGTCGCTGCCAATTCGGTCTTGAGTATCAAAATCGCGTAAATAATTTGCATGAGCTCTTGACAGGTTTTTCATATCCTGATCGTTCCAACGTTCAGCACAGAGTCTGATAGCATTCGTTTCGAGCAAAACACGGGTTTCGACCAAAGAGAAAAAGTCATAACTCTGGAGATTTAACACATCTGAAATTAAGCCATCCAATGTATTAATATCGAGCCCGTTTATTATTGAACCACTTTGAGGAAGTGTTTTGATGATGCCATAGAATTCGAGTTTATGTAATGCCTCACGCACCTGAGTTCTTCCAAATCCAAATTCCAACGCTAATTTTCGTTCTGCAGGAAGTTTATCGCCGGGTTTAAGTATCCCTGAATTAATCAGATCCTTAACTTTAGAAATTACTCTGTCGGTAGGACTTTCCAAACTTTGTTCCTTATGTCCAGTAAAAGTTTCAGCCATTGTATTAATGTAAAATTGTTCGTTTATTGGTTAAATATCCCTGCAATACCATGCTAAATGTGTTGGTTTGAAGTGCTTTCTGCAAAGATAATGTGAAAATTTATATTTTTAAGAATTAAAATTGATTTTTAAAATATTATTCGAAGGAATAACATTATTTCAAGCTTTACAAGTTGGTCGACCAAAAATAATATTAATTTTGGCTATTTCCAAAACATTTCTCAATTATTTTTCAATTCATGCTCTAAAACATATTAATTCAGCTATTTTGAATCGTAAAAACAAAAAAAAAGCTCTTACCAGTGTATTTGGCAAGAGCTTTTTAAAAATAAATGCAAAATTATAATCCAAAGGTATCGGCAACAGCTTTAAAGACAATTTTACCCTGTACGATATTCAGACCTTTACGTAAATCCTCGTAAAGGTTACAGGCTTTTTCCCAACCTTCATTTGCCAGCTTGAGAGCGTAGGGCAGCGTTGCATTTGTAAGTGCCAGAGTTGACGTAAATGGTACTGCACCTGGAATGTTAGCAACACAATAATGCAATATTCCATCCACTTCGTATACAGGATCAGTGTGTGTTGTAGCGTGAGAAGTTTCAAAGCAACCTCCCTGATCGATTGCCACATCAACCAATACTGAACCGGGCTGCATAAGTTTAAGCATATCACGTGTTATCAAATGTGGTGCTTTTGCTCCGGGTATTAATACGGCACCAATTACTAAATCGGTGAATGGAAGCATTTCTTCAATATTATGAGTTGACGACATTAAAGTATCTACATTAGCCGGCATAATTTCACTCAGATAGCGTAACCTTGCTAGCGAAATATCGGCTATGGTAACATGAGCACCTAAACCGGCAGCCATTAAAGCAGCTTGTGTTCCAACAACACCGCCACCTAATACAAGCACATTGGCTGGTTTTACTCCCGGAACACCACCCAGCAAAATTCCTTTTCCACCTTTCGGTTTTTCGAGATACTTTGCACCTTCCTGAATAGACATTCGTCCGGCCACTTCGGACATAGGAATTAATAGTGGCAAAGTGTGATCTTCTTTTTCGACGGTTTCGTAAGCAAGGCAAATCGCACCACTTTCCATCATGGCTAGTGTTAGTTCTTTTTCAGAAGCAAAATGGAAATAGGTGAAAACCAATTGACCCGGTCGAATGAGCTTATATTCGCTTTTTATGGGCTCTTTTACCTTCATTATCATTTCGGCAATAGCAAAAACTTCCGCTGAGGTTGATAAGATTTTTGCTCCGGCTTTTAGGTATTGGTCATCATTAAAGCCACTATTATCACCGGCATGTGTTTCAACAAATACTTCGTGCCCATGTTGCGTTAAGGTTCTTGCTCCTCCGGGAGTTACGGCAACCCTGCTTTCGTTATTTTTAATTTCTTTTGGGATTCCAATTTTCATATTTCTATCATTTTAAAAATCACGATACTTAATCAATTTCTGGAATGAAATCATTCAAATTCGGTTGATTTCGCCGTAAAAATAAGAGATTAATTTTAAACTGGAACATGTTTTGGATAAAAATTATTAAAAAGCCTGTATTTTTATTCTATATGGTTGGTATTTAGCACTAAAATAAAAATGATAACTGTAATTAAAACCAGTTTAAATGAACTAATATCGTGTATTTTGAATCATTAATAAGTGAAATAATCAGACTATATCTCGAATTAGTTATAAATCGGAAGTTAGCATTTATTTTAATAATCGGATTAATTAATTCGGCTTCATGTCAGATAATTTTAAGAAACCTGCATTCAATTTGTCCCATTTCCTTACAGAATTTGAGTCTTCAATTTTTTCTCACTATTCATGCCAAAAATTGACATCTACTCACTATCTTTGTCGTGACAGCTTCGACCAGTAACTACAAAACCTTTCAACTGCTCTGCCATGGCCAAGAAACGCAACAAATCAGGTGCTAGTACCAAAATGAATAAAAAAGAACTGGTACGGAATATAATCAATGTATTCAACGAAAATACAGAGAAAACCTACAATTATAAGCAAATATCAACGCTGTTGGAAATTAAATCCGAGTCGCAGCGCATATTTATTAATCAGTTGTTGTACGAATTGCTGGATGAAGATTTCTTAGTGGAGATTTCACGCGGGAAGTTTAAGGTCAATTCGCGTGGCGGATATATCGAAGGTGTTATCGACCGTCAGGGTGTGAAAACCTACCTGATTCCGGACGATGGAGGCGAACCGGTGTTCATCCCTGAACGGAAAACCAATCATGCGTTGCTCAACGACCGTGTCAAGGTATTCCTGTATGCTCACCGAAAGGGGCAACAACCCGAAGGCGAAGTGGTTGAAATCACCAAGCGGGCAAAAGATACTTTTGTTGGCATATTGGATGTGTCGGAGAATTATGCCTTCCTTATGCTGGATAACCGCATTATGACCAACGATATTTTTATTCCAAAAAACAAGCTGAACGGAGGCAAAAACGGACAAAAAGTAATCGTAAAATTGCTTGGTTGGGAACCGAATGCCAAAAATCCGATTGGCGAAGTGATTGATGTGTTAGGTGATAAAGGCGATAATAATACCGAAATGCACGCTATTTTGGCCGAATTTGGCTTGCCTTACAAATATCCGGTTGAAGTGGAAGCCGCTGCTGATAAAATTGATGCCGGCATCACTCCCGAAGAAGTGGCTAAACGTATTGATATGCGTGGCGTGACGACTTTTACGGTCGATCCACGTGATGCCAAGGATTTTGACGATGCCCTCTCGTTACGCAGATTACCCAACGGATTATGGGAAGTTGGCGTTCATATTGCCGATGTGACACATTACGTTCGCCCCGACAGCATTATCGATGAGGAAGGTCGTGAACGTGCCACTTCAGTTTATTTAGTCGACAGAACCATCCCTATGCTGCCCGAACATTTATCCAACGGAATTTGCTCGCTCCGACCGAATGAAGATAAACTGACTTATTCGGTTATTTTTCAAATGAACGAAGCCGCTGAAATTCAACATTACGAGATAGCCAAAACCGTAACATGTAGCGACCGCCGATTTACCTACGAAGAAGCACAAGCAGTTATTGAAACAGCTGAAGGAGAATATAAAGAGGAAATTCTGACAATGGACCGACTCGCTAAGCTTCTTCGTCAGAAACGATTTGATAGTGGTGCGATTGCTTTTGACCGCGTGGAAGTTCGTTTTGAAATCGATGAGAAAGGGAAACCTGTTTCAGTGTTTTTCAAAGAACAGAAAGATTCCAATAAAATGATTGAGGAGTTTATGCTTTTGGCCAATAAAACAGTTGCCACACATATCGGTAAGCCCGGAAAAGGTCAGCCTGTTAAGACCTTTGTCTATCGAATACACGATGTACCAAATCCTGATAAACTGAATAATTTTGCTGCATTCATCAAGCGCTTTGGGTATACACTAAAAACCAGTGGAAAACAAACTGCTATATCCGGTTCTATCAATCATCTGCTGGACGAAGTGCAGGGTAAAAAAGAACAAAATTTGATTGAAACGCTTGCCATTCGTTCGATGGCAAAAGCCATTTATTCAACGGCTAATTTAGGTCATTACGGACTGGCATTCGATTATTACACCCACTTCACATCCCCAATTCGCCGTTATCCGGATATGATGGTGCATCGCTTGCTTGAAAAATATGCTGATGGGGGTCGTAGTGTCAATGCTTCGGAATACGAAGAATATTGTCAGCACAGTTCGGATATGGAGCAATTGGCTTCCAATGCCGAGCGGGCTTCCATTAAATACAAACAAGTGGAGTTTATGTCAGAACGACTTGGACAGGTATTCGATGGAGTAATTTCGGGTGTTACCGAATGGGGAATTTACGTCGAACTGATTGAGAATAAATGTGAAGGAATGATTCCAATCCGCGATTTGGATGACGACTATTATACTTTTGATGATAAGAATTATTGTCTGGTTGGTCGACGATTTCATAAAAAATACCAACTGGGTGACGAAATTACTGTTAAAGTAGCCAAAGCCAACCTGGACAAGAAACAACTCGATTTTGTAATTGCCTGACAAACAACAGTAAGCGGCAAACAGCAAGCGGTAAGAGAATAAGAAAAACAAGTATTTTGGAGACTTTTTTCAAAATTTGCTTTGCAGAAATGAAAAATAGCCGTATCTTTGCACTCTCTTAATAAAAAGACTGGCTGCATAGCTCAACTGAATAGAGTACCACACTACGGATGTGGGGGTTGCAGGTTTGAATCCTGCTGCGGTCACAATTTAAGAAGCTATTCATCTTATTATCAGATGAATAGCTTCTTTGTTTTTAGGATTTGCACAACATTTGCACAACAAATAAAAATGGCTCAATCGGAAAGTCATGTTATTTAATATCCGACTACCTCAAATTAATTATACAGCCAGAATTTCCAATTAGTTTGATTTCTTCAAGAACTGAGTTTAAGGGCACACCAAATGCCACCAGTTTATCCATCTCTTCATTCTTAATATAATTTTAGAAGGCGGTTGAGTAACATTTTTGATGTGTAAATAAGTGCCAGGTTTTTAGCTAGCCGCCTGATAGGCATTAAAATGTTCATCTTTCAGATAATCATGCAACTTACTTTCATTTGAATCAAAGTCTTGAGCGAGTGACATTCGCTAAGACTAACATATGAATCATATAAATAAGAATAATTCATTGCGATTTTCGAAATGTAATTTGGTTTTGAGAAGGAATTGAATGAATGTAATACTGCCAAACAATCTTCCATTTCCAGATAAAAAGACCGCACCAGTCAAATGACGCTTCACATCACAATAATGATGAAATGACTCGTGAGCCATTAAATCCGTAATAACAAAAAAGGTTGATCCCAAAATAAATTTTCAACTTTAATTCAATCAAATGCAGACGGCCCATTAACAAACCTATTCATGTTCTGTTTGATAAATTGCTTTCTTGCCTCCTCTTTTTCGAATTCTTCTTTTTGCCTTTCTAACTCCTTAGATTTTATATCTCCATTCATTTTGTTTGATTTCAATAATTTCCTTTTAGATTTTGATTTCTCATTTGCATCGTTGATAAGAGAATCATTGTACTCCCTATAGTTCATCATAAGCTTTACTTTTTTTTAGGGTATATATAATTTCTACAAAATGACTTTTAGTCGTATTTTGAATTTATTCGTTTGCATTAAAAAATAAATTTAAGTAGAAAAAATGCAATTTCCATACTCAAAAAATATTACTCCTTTAATATACAAACACATAGCTCCCAGAACCTCTAAGTTTTCTTGATATAGTTTATAAAAATATAAATATAACACTATATTTTTTTATTAAGAGACCCAACTTTTTTAATATATAAATAAAAAAGTAAGTGTTATGATTAATAAGATAAATAGAAAGGTATATTTCGAGTTCAATGGATTTGAAGGATTAGAAAATGGGGAAACAATAATAAATGGTAAATCAGTAAAACTTTACAGTAGGAATTTTGATAAAATTTTAAATCTACTTATCAGTAAGATTCATCGTAAAGGTATAGACCATAGCAATGGATTTGTTGACATTCCTTCTGTGGCATTGAAATCTACACTGGACAATTACAAAACGTATATACAATATCTACTTTTGAATGGTTATCTTGAAAGGAGTTATTTTGTTTATAAAATAAAAGGCAAGCCAAGCCCAGAATACCTTTTTAGAGATTATACTAAGTCCAAACCTTTTGGTTATCGTTTCACAGAACATTTTAAACAATGGGTCACAATAAAAAGAGTAATATTCGTTCCAATAAATGATAACAAAGCCATTCCCACAATAGCTCCAGCTAAAACAAGCAAAAAGAATTTCACTAACAAATTATTTTTAAACCCTGAAATTGTAAAGAGGTTAAAGAAAGATTTTAAAAGCTGTCTGATACACCCAAACGAAATAGAAAAAACTAATTTTCAGAACAGTAAATTTATTGATATAGGTAAATGGTTTTATAATCAAGCCGAAATGTTCAAGTGGAATAAAGGTGATAAAACTTTCAAATTCACTTCTAATAGATTATATACCAATTTTACCATGCTATCTTCTCATGTGCGGTTGAATAACATTCAGTTGAATAATGAGTTTCTGAGATACAAAGATGTTAGCAATTCATTCCCTTTGATGCTGGCTATTTATTGTGTAAAGCAAAATCCCGAATTAATCCATGATGCTGATTTTGTTGAGTATTGCAGTTGGGTTACTACAGGCACTTTTTACGAAAATCTTTGCAAGGGTTTAAATGAAAACCGAAATTCGGATGAGAAAAACAGATTAGCTCGTTCGAACAAAAAGAATTTTCAGAACAGTTCAACTGAAATTACCGGCGTAAAATCAAAAAGATTATTTACCAAAGACATCGTAAAATTGCTCTATCAGATTTATTTAAACGGAAGTGTTGATGGCACTCCCTATGTGAAAGGCTATAGCAATTCATTGATTATTGATTATATGCAGTTTAAGTTTCCGTGCATTCATGAATGTGTGGTTAAAATTAAAGATAGAGAACAAAGCGTATATGATGTTTTGGTAAAAATTGAATCCAGTTTTATATTTCGAGTTGTTGGAGAACTTTATAAAAAGTATGACTCTATAAAATTGTTGACCGTTCATGATTCAATTTATACTACTGCTTCAGATTTTAACAAATTAGAAGCTGAATGGAATCTTCAACTTCAGAAGTTATTTGATTTGCTTCCTTCAAATGAATTTAGACATGAAAAGTTGAATAATGAGATGATTATCGAAATGGAAAAAGAAATGATTATTGATATAGAGGAAATTGAAGAGTTAGATTTTGAAGAAACCCCAGAATTTTCAATGCAAGATAGGCACCGTTACTTACTGGATGAATTTGATGACTTTCCGGATAATAACAATGATGATGATTTTTATATGAAATTATAATAGTACCCGCAATAATGCTTTTCCCCAGATACGGCGATTAATTTTGTAGGATTTCGGGTAGTATTTTGAAGAAAAAAATTGCAAAGTTGACATAAACCAATAACATTTCAGCTTTGCAAAATCAAAACAAGTCTTTTGGATTCATTTTCAGAAATTCGGCTATTCCTATTCCACCCGTACCCACCAATAAAACTTTGTCTGGGTTATAACTTTTAGAAAATACGCTCATCCCTTTATTGTCAGCTCTTCGTCCACTTTTTACTTCAATTCCAATGAGTTTTCCATTTTTTTTAATCACAAAATCGACTTCATTATTATTTTCTCGCCAATAGTAAAGTTCGTAGCGTTCCGAAACAGAACAATTTATCAAATGACTTCCAATTGCAGATTCCACTAATCGTCCCCAATCCTTAGCATTTATTTGTGTTTCTTCAAAGGTGTGGTTTTCTAGTGCGGTCAATAAAGCATTGTTATACACCTGAAATTTAGGACTTGACGACCGTTTGTGAACTACATTTCCGGCATATTTTTCAATTCCGCCAAGCAATCCGGCATCCGAGAGCAATTGTAGATAATGAGATAAGGTGGTGGTATTGCCTGCATCCTGCAACTGCCCCATCAGTTTTGTATAGGAAAGTATTTGTCCCGAATACAAAGCGCCTAACTCGAAAAGTCGCTTTAATAAAGCCGGTTTATCCACGCGGGTAAGCATTAAAATGTCTTTGGAAATACTGGTTTCAATAAGTGCATCCTTTATATAATTCCGCCAACGCAGTTCATCTTGTATCAATTGTGCTGCGCCCGGGTAACCCCCAAAATAGATATACTCTTCTACTGTCCATCCAAATGCCTTTTCCATTTCTGAAAATGACCAATGTCCCAAGTGTGTAATCTCAAACCTGCCTGCCAGCGACTCGGTTAATCCTTTTTGAATCAACAATCGGGATGATCCTAACAAAATAACTTTTATGTTTATTTTTTCACGGGTATCTCTATCCCATTGTTGTTTGACAATTTCACTCCAGTTGTCAATCTTTTGGACTTCATCAATGACCAACAAAAATTCAGATGCCTGAATGGCCTTCATTCTCAAGCGAGCAGTTTCCCAGATTTGAAGTATCCATTCCGAGTTTGAATTTAAAACTGCATCTGCCGATTCGAACATGTTTGGAATGATTGTTTCTTCCAACAGTTGCAAAACAAGGGTCGTTTTACCAACTTGCCGTGGACCAACCAACACCTGAATAAAACTTCTTTGCTCATTTATTCGGCTTGTAAATTGTTCTATATTAGATCGTTTTATCATATTAACACTAAATACTCAATAGGTTGATTAATTTTACTCAATAATGATTGCAAAAATACGCATTATTTGAGAATATGCAATGTATTTTACAGAAAATCTGTAGGTGAAAACCTGTCACCGTACTTATTGGATGAGTTTGATGATTTTCCGGAAAACAAAGATGTTGATTCTTATTGAAACAGAGAAAGAAAAATGTGGCCACTTTTGGGCCACTAATGGAACTATTCAACTATAAGTTGAGCACCTTCAATGCCAAAAAGCCTTATTTCTTCAGCTATCTTATTTACTTGCACACCATTGGCTAATAAATCGTCCAACTTGCTGTTTTTAAAATATGGATAGAAATGAGTTTGGTAACAATCCTTTAATATATAACGTTGCCAGTTTTTATAATCCGTTGAGTAATACGACATAAAATGTTCGGTCAAAAGAAAGTCAAATAACATTCTATTTTCGTTTCTGATTTTAACAAACAGGTTTTTATTGTAGGACAAGTTCATAAACTTACCGTACACATACATAAAATCGATATCAAACCTTCTTTTGAAAAATGGAACTGAAAAGGTATTATATGTGTGAGCAACTGCTAAGCGTTCTTCTATAGTAATATCAAATTTAGTTCCCGTCAAATACCGTTTGATGTCCGAATAATAATGAAATGCTTCATGTCTCAATAGTTCATACATAACGAAATAATGGATGTATAGTGCTGCATTAAGTCCTATGGGCGTTGAGGAATTAATGTAATTTATCAATGAAGTGATATACAACTTAATATTGTCCTGATAGAAGGTAATTATTCCTGGAGAGTTGTTTCCTACAGAAAAATCCATTAGGGTGTATGATGCCAGGATAATTTCATTCGGATCGGATTCTGCATTCTCACTGTTGTTAGGGTTTACAAAATCTGCGATTTTAAATTGCTTGTCAAGATATTTTTCAGCAGGCAAAATCAATTTGTTATCAATTCCAGAGAGGTCAACCTCTATCATTTTTTCAATCTGTTCCGGGCTGAAGATATTTTTGAAAATCTCAATGGTAGCGTCTTGGAAATTCTTGGTCATTCTCATATTCATATTGTTTTTTAACTGTAATTTAAAATGAGGACCAAAAATACGGCTATAGCTTGAAATGGTCTCAATATGAACAAATTAAAGCAGGTTAAATGATCTGGATTTAAATGAAAATCAGAGCAGGTGCACTGTTTGTCAGAAGTGATATAAAAAAGCACTGATTTCTTTCAGTGCTTTTTATAGACGTACATGAACTTAATTAATTGTGTCTTTTCAGTATTATTATTCTCAAAAATTGAAAGTCAGACTTTATTCAATTGTATTAATCGTCCCTGATAAGACTGCAAATAATTTCTTTTAGTAGTTTCGTCAAGGAAAGAAGCATTTATCATTTTCTCTACTGCAATTGATTTTGATACCATTAGCTCCATAATATCATTAAAAATCTTTTTACTAATACCTGCACTTTCAGCGAGTGTGACAAATTGTACACTTATTTTCCCTTGAGTCCTGTTTCTGGGTAATAGCCCATCATCCAAAGCAAAGTCTTTATCTTCTACGTGAATGTGGCTATTTAAAAGATCGTAAGCAGGACTTAATCTATAATCTCCCATTGAAGTTTCAAGTATAGAAAAGTTTTTAAAGTGAGCATCACCATTTGAAAACAGATAATTAAAGATTAGTATTTTCAATAGTTTTGGTGCTTCTAATTTGTAAGTAGATAGATATTTCTGCATAACTTGAAATAAATCTAAATAATTACCCAAATACTTGTAATGTTCTCCATGTGTTTGTGGTGTTCTTCCAGCCAAGGATGCAAAATCATCCTGAGCAAGTTTTGTACCGTCAGCTTTCACATCGAATCGTTTAGTGATATAGGCAGGAGTTCCGTTTTTAAAGAATATCAATGCATTTTCGGCTGTCTCTATTCCATATACCTGACGGGCAATTTGCATGGTTAGATGCTCATTGGCAGGCATTTGATCCGGTTTTTTGCCAGCACTTGGAATTGGTTTTAAAATATATGTACCGCGTTCACCGTCATTGATTAATCTTAGCTTGTTTTTTTCAAGAATTACTGAGAATTTTTCCTGTACTCCTGAAATGGACAACCGTTTTCGGTTTTGTTCAAAAAGCTCATCCGTCTCGGGATTGGATGCTGGTGAATCGTATGGTAATATATGACAAACAGCTTTAGCTTGAAAAACTCTTTTCAAGCATGTTTTACTGTACGTGTTGAACCCAGCAGCCAGCGTACCGGGACAATATTTTATTTCAGGTAAACTCATTATTTTTCTATTTTTACTATTCTTACGGCACCTATTGAGTCATTTTTTGCAGTGGTCATCAACAAGCCAAAATAATCCTCTTTGTCAATTCTATTAAGCTTACATACTACTTGCTTATTTGAGCCTTCAGGTAGCATGTTGTAAAAAAAAGGGAATAAAAATTCCGAATGAAACGGTTGTTCACTTTTAGGTAATGTAAGACTGATACTGGGTTTTTCTTTGTCATTCAACCAATCATCAAGGTAGCAGAATGTAAATGAACCATTATCGTGTTGGGTTAAGATGGCTGCTTCCTCGTCTTTAAATAATACTTTTGCTTCTCTCATTTGTTAGCAGTTATGTTTTTGAGTGTCAGACTTACTTCCATTCCAAGTACATCGGCTAACTTTTGTAAAGTCAATAGTGTCGGATTTCCTTTTCCGCTTTCAAATTGCTTTAAGGTCCTTAAACCAACGCCCGATAATTCCGCTAAGGTTTCCTGTGTTACTTGTAACACTTCCCTTCGCTCTTTTATTGTTTTAATCAATTCTGTATAGTGCATCATACGGCTCTTTTTCTTGCAAAAGTACAATAAATTCTATTAATAGCAAGAAAAAGAGCGATAAACAGCACTTTATTGCGCCAATTAGTGCATTTTTAATTTAAACACACCATATAGTGCAATATATCGCACTGTTTTGGTGTAGTTTTAGATGCAACATTTTTTTAAAGTGTGAACATCAACATATTCTAAATTGGTAATTTATATTATCTGGTTTTAGTTTCGAAAATTGTCAATACGAAGACTTAAGAGGTTATTATGACTTCGATTAATATGAAATTGAAAAATCTCAAATACTTAATTTCTCTTCGATTAAAAAAAGCTACAGGTAAGAAAAAAACAGCATGATATTTTCAATTTGTGTCAATAAATCAGCTAATAACAGATGAATAAAGTTTAATTTTCAACTTAATTTTATTCAAATCACTTATGGATGTAGCTTTTCTTAAATGTAAAAAGTTTGACTGTAAAGAACAGTCAAACTTTTTATGCTACATCTTAGAATGTGTATCTATCAATTTCTTTAAAAATGCAGATTTGTCACTATTTTATTAGACTACTACAATTGTCAAAAAGGAAGATTATCACAAGATTCATCACCTGATAAATTGAGAGTATGGTTGTTCCAATTTCCAACTTTTTTATTTGATAATGAAATAGTTATCCTTCCATATTTATTTGTACTGTAATTTTTCATAAGATAATCTTTGAGTTCAATAGCTTTTACCTCTTTCCAGCCGGTGAAAATAACTGTTTTCAGGTTTGGCAAATGTAATAACACAGAGAAATCATTGATATCATTCAAGTAATTCAAGTTCAAGTAATCAAGAGTTGGAACGTCAATCAGTGGACTGATGTCTCTCACCTGAGTCCATTCCAAATCAAGATATCTTAGTGGAAGTTTTCTCAAAGGATTTAAGTCAGAAAAATTGTTATTCATCCCGCCCATCAATGATTTTAGTTTAGTCAATTTTTCAATTCCTGATAGAGATTTAAAATGACAGCTTTGAATTTCTAATGATTCAAGATTTATAAAATCTTCAAATATCGTAAAATCACTATAAGGTGTCAATTCACCCAGTGGTATACCATCAAGGTTAAGTCTTTTTACCTTGGACCGAAGGTATTTAGGGTACAATTCTAACACCTGTTTTGCATCCGGGTCTTGCCAATCAGGCTCAAAAATATGGAATTCATCAATATCTTTAAGGTAGTATATCGGAGATAAATCGGATAGCACTTTTCGCGAAATATCCAGTTTCTTTAGATTTACAATTTCTGTAATTAGTTGATTTGATTCTTTTATCTTCTCAAAAATATCATTTTTTGAAAATCCTTTATCGTTATAATCACGACTTTGCAATAGATTTGAGATTAATTCTTCTTTCCAAATAACATCAAGACTATTCCACCACAGGATATCCTGATCAATTTTATCAGTTGTTCCTTTTCTAGTTCTCCTTCTCATTGATTATACTTTTTTTGTCTGTTGTTTTTCACAACATAATTATCTCTTGCTTTTATATATGACTCATAAGGTAAGTTTGTCCGGAAACATATGGCGTCTTCGTAGCAGATAACTTCTTCGATTCTATAACCTCCATATTTAAGCAGTATCTCACGCAATATTATCTCATCAGAATTTATTCCCGGATAATAAGCCATTAAGTCTAGGTTGCCATCTTCATTTATTGCTGCATAATCTCCAATGCAGACAATGTCTTCTTTATACACTTTCATATTTTATTTGATTTTTTTTTTGAAACACAACCAATAATCTAAAATAATTTCTTTCGGTTGTGCTTATAATTGTATATATAAAATCAAAAGTCATAAGTTTGAGTTTTTACGAAAAAAATTAATAGATATTTCAATTAGCAAAAAAAAACTTACTTCGAAACCTCACTATTCAAAATAGCTCATTTATTAGCCAATCGTATTCAATTAATAAGTGTATTCAAATAAATCTATGAACATAAATGAACACGAATTAAAATCGTCCTCAAATTTTTCAAAGACTTATTTGGTACGTTCAATAATTCGCCGTAATTTAGCCTAAATACACGAATTATGAAATCAGCAGTTATTTATTCAAGGGTCAGTTCTACTACGGATAGACAATCTACAGAACGTCAGATTTTTGATTTAAAATCTTATGCTCAAAAGAATAACTTTGAAGTTTGTCGGATTTTTGAAGAAAAAATAAGTGGAGCAAAGAAAAATGAAGAGCGAACTATTCTAATGGAATGCATCGATTATTGTATATCTCAAAAGATAGATACGTTACTAACTTCAGAACTTTCACGAATTGGCCGGTCAACATTACAGGTTTTGAAAACCCTGGACTCACTTCATTCCAACAAAATCAATGTTTATGTTCAGAATTTAGGGTTGAATACTTTGAATGAAAACAAGGAAATTAATGCACTCGCAAGCATCATTGTTACTGTTCTTGCTGAGATGGCTAATATTGAAAGGTCTAACATTCAATATCGCTTAAACTCCGGTCGACAAAACTACATTGAAAAAGGCGGAAAACTTGGCAGAAAAGTAGGAACTAGAAAGACTTCTGAAAAAATGAAGGAAGAGTACAAAGATGTTATTTCGTTTCTAAAACGTGGCTATTCGGTCAGAAACACGGCTAAATTATCTAACAATAGTGTAAGTACGGTTCAACGTGTGAAAAAGTCATTCAATATCTTATCGGAATAAAATTAAGAATAAACGAAATTATGGATGCATTTGAATTTGTAAATAACTATGAATCCTATTTGGATGAAATCTCAATAGTTATAAAGCCTGAACTAGAATCAGTTATTAAAAAACTTCGAGAAATTGATCCTCACGATTTAATTCAATCGATAGTTGGTTTTTGAACGAACAAGAGGCCAAAGGATTTGTATGGAGTTTGTTTGTCAGAAGTGTCAGGGAGATTTAGTAGATACTAATGTCTTAATCCATTAAAAAAAGTTGTAAACATATTAGCATATTTTGAAATGAAACACTTACACATTCAGTTGTGTAGGTGTCTTTCTTTTACGCCAGGGTTACGCCAGGTTTTGAGGAATGATTGAAGGAATGATTGAAGGAAATTGATTGGAAACGTTGTTTAAATTTAAACGTGTCGTTTGAAAAACTTCCTGAAAGGTGACAGGAAGTTTTTAAGAATATGATTTACAATGTTACTGTTGAGAAGAACCATTTTTGTAATTCGTTTTATATTCCGTAGGCGTAACTTTAAATTTTGCTTTAAAACAAGCACTAAAATACTTTGGATCTGAAAAACCAACCATATAGCAAACATCGGCTACACTAACATCATTCTCTGTAATAATTTGTGCTGCACGTTTTAATCTGAAGTCTTGAAGTAATTCTTTGCCGGAAAGCCCTGTTAGATTTTTTACTTTGTTATAGAATTTGGCGTGACTCATAGACATTTCTTTCTCAAGATTATCAACTGTATAATCAGAATCAGGGATTCCCTTTTCAATTTCTTTCATCAAATCATTTAAAAACTTTTCATCTGTTGATGTAACTGTTATTTTTGACGGTTCAAAAACAATATTATTTTGAAATAATTGACGTAATGAATCGCGATTTTTTATTAAACTTCTAATTTTAGTAAGTAAATAATCCGTTTCAAAAGGTTTTGAAATATAATCGTCAGCACCTGTTTCTAAACCTTTAAGTTTTATTTCGTTATCTGTTCGTGCAGTAAGAAGAATAACCGGTATATGGCTTGTTTCAAGTGTGGTTTTAATCTTCTCGCAAAATTCAATTCCATTCATTATTGGCATCACATAGTCACTCACAATAAGATCAGGCATTTTTTTCTTTGAAAGTTCAAAGCCATCAGCTCCATTTTCGGCTTCAAGAATATTATATTGCTCTGACAAACAACTTTTGATGTATTCTCTCATTTCAGAATTGTCTTCGGCAATTAATACTGTTTGAAGCTTAGTAAGTTTCACAGAAGTGATTTCTTCATTATTATCTGTAAAATTCTCTTTAATTACTTTATTTTTTATTGCCGGAATAGCTTCAATTGTCTGTTCTATTTTATCCAACTCCATTGGTAAATATACTGTAAAGGTTGAGCCATTGCCTTGTATGCTTTCAACAGTAATACTTCCTTTCATAACTTCAATCAAATCTTTACAATGTGAAAGTCCAATGCCATAACTACTATCGGTAGCACTTTGTGAATCATTGAAAAAGCGGTCAAAAATCCGGTCAATTTTTTCATTTTTAATACCAATCCCTGTATCTTTAACCCAGATTTTAGCAAACTTTTTTGCAGGATTACCCATTTCACAAGTATCAATGCCTATCTCAATATAGCCTTGTTTAGTGTATTTTACAGCATTTGATAAAAGATTGAAAATTATTTTAGCTGTTTTTTCAGTGTCGATATTAGTGTTTAAACTTTCTTTTCTAAAGTCGTAAAGTAAGTCTAAGCCCTTATCTCTCAAAATAAAATCAAAATGGTCGACTTCATCTTTCACAAACTGATTGAGTTCAACTTTGCGAAGTGAAGTTACAAGTTTACCAACTTCTACTTTACGGAAATCGAGTAATTGTTCAATCAGATATTTCAGTTTGGTAGCATTCCGGTGCACCATACTTAACTGACTTTTGAGCGGTTTGGGATAATCAGTATTTTTTAATATTTGCTCTAAGGGTCCGGCAATAAGCGTCAAAGGAGTGCGCAGATCATGCGAAATATTGATAAAGAACCGTGTACGAATCATATCAAGTTCATGTAATCGTTGATTGTGTTCCGCATCCAGTATGATTTGCTGTTTGGTTGCAATTTTAATCATTGAATAACGTGTGAAATAGAAAATGATTAATCCAACCGCTATAATATAAAATAGAAATGAGTACCAGGTTAGATAGTATGGAGTAGCAATATGTATGATTATATTTCTTTCATTATTGCTCCAATCACCATCATCGTTGGTTGATTTTACCCTGAAAGTGTATGTTCCATGCATTAAGTTAGTGTAAGTAGCGGTATGACTTCCGCCTTCCGTAATATTCCATTTATTGTCGTAACCCTCAAGCTTGTAAGCGTATTTAATGTTTTCGGGAGTCTGAAAGTTCATTGACGAAAAGTCAAACCTGAAATTATTTTCTTTTGCTTTGAGGTTGATTTTATTTGTTAGAAATATCGGATTTTCAAGTAACACACGTCCTTTTATGGGTGTTTGAGGGGTGATTTTTTCGTTAAACAGATAAAAGTCTGTGAGGGTTACACCGGGATTCAGGTTAATACTTTTAATCTTCTCGGGGTAAAATGAATTAACACCATTGATTCCTCCAAAAAACAATTCACCATCTTGAGCTTTAAATGAAGCGTGTTCAGAGAACTCATTGCTTTGAAGACCATCAGCAGCACTGTAAGAATTCATTTTTTCTTTTTCTGTATCAAATCTTGTCAGACCAGAATTACTTCCAATCCATAAAACTTTATTGTTGTCGAAAGTTATGCTTTGAATCATATTATTTGGTAATCCATCGGACATAAAATATCTTTTAAAAGATATATTATGCGAGTTATTGGTGTAAGAACAGCGGTTTAGGCCAAGATGAGTACCAATCCAAAAAGTGTTTTCACCTGTTTGGCAAATACAACGAATATAATTACTACTGATTGTATTTTCTTCTTTTTTATAAACTCTGCATTTTATTGGTTCATAAGCATTATTCAATGTGATTATATTCAGTCCACCTCCTTCTGTACCTACCCATAGTTGATTCCGTAGTTTGTCGTGATGTAAAATTCGACAATTGTCATATGAAATTTTTAGTTTAGAACTATTACTATTATAATTATCCAAGCTTATAACTTTTTTGTTTTTGAATTCCAAACGGTATAATCCGAGAATACCACCTACAAATACAATGTTCTGTGAAACTTTCCGACTGTAAAAACAAGCTCTGTTAATGTCACCAACTGCGGTAATCCGACCCTCAAGACCAACTAAATAAGTTCCTGTTGAAGTGCTGACAAACAAAGTGTTAGAATCAAACCATTCGATATGAAAAATAATCTGGGTATCGAATCCTATCTTTTTATACTGGCCAGTTCGGCGGTTCAGTAAGAATAGACCATTATTGTGAGTACCGATCCATAAACAATTGTTATTGTCAAGAAAAACAGAACGAATAAAATTGGAATGAACAGATTTTTCATTGTCAAAAGGTGGAATAATATAATGATTGAAGTTTTTTTGTATCAGATTTAAGAAATTGACACCACTACCGATTGTTCCTATCCACAATTGATTATCTGTTGAAGCATAAAGTGAATAAATCAAATTTGAATTAATACTTTTTGGATCGAAGATATTGTTTTTAAAGATATCTACCGGAAATGCTTTGGCTGATGTATATTCGGCTTTTATTCGTATTATTCCATTATCAATTGTTCCGAACCATAAATTCCCGATTGTGTCCAACGTCATTGATGAGATCCGGTTTGAAGATATGGCGCTATTAGATTTTGTAAAATGTGTAAGTTCAGATCTTTCAATATTATATCTGTAAAGCCCGTTTTCTGGTATATTGACATTGCTGAACCATAAATTATTATTTTTGTCTTCAATTATATGTGATGCGCCTAAATTTGAGAATTCAGGACAAAGCGTAATGAGATTACATTTCTTTTTGGATCTGTCGTAATGAAAAGCAAGTATTGAATTAGGAAGAGCACAGCAATATATACCACTAGAAAGAATGATGGTACGAGATATAAACTTGTTTTTAATATTTATACTTCCAAGTTTATTAATTTCTTGGATATTTTTCTGAATAGTTGTAATACTGTCCGAACTTATTTCAGTAAGAAATAATCCTTGATTTGTTGAAATCCAAAGTAAGGTTTTATCGACTAAAAGATGGAATATCTTGACAAATACTTTTGAAGTAATGGGCAGTTTAATTTTAAAAAGTTGTTGATTTTCGGTGTTTAAAACATTTAAACCGTCATCAGTGCCAATCCAGATTCTCCCCTTTGAGTCTTCGGCTAAAGAGTGAATCGTATTGTTTGATAAGCTGGAATATTTATTTAAGCCGACATTGTATTTAGTAATCTTATAACCATCGTACCGATTCAAACCATCAAGTGTGCCAATCCACATAAATCCCTGACGGTCTTTAATAAATGAATATACTTCACTCTGACTTAGTCCTTCGTTTGAGGTTATTTTATTGAATCTAAGTGCTTGAGAATATGTTAGTAAACACTGAAGAATTAGGATGAATATAACTAGCTGTTTTTTCATTATTACTTTAGTATTAAATTTAAGTTCACAAAAATACAAATACCTTAGTATTTTTAATCATAGACAAACTGAAATTTATCAGATTAGACAAAAATTCAGACATCTATCAACAATTACTAGTCCTTTATTGCTTTAATAATGGACTACTTTTGTGGCAATCAAAATACTATGAAGTGAATATCATTTATGAAAATAAAAAATTACGGATTGAAAATTATACTTTTAATTGTATTTTTTGCAAGGACGTTAATAGTCTCAGCTACTGATCCTGTCGATTTTGTAAATACGAGTATTGGCGTTATTGACAATCGTACAAACAACTGCGTGATTGGTCCAATGATGCCCTGCAGGAGTATAAATCCATCACCACAAACTTTACGTGACCCCAAAGACCGTTATGGTGGGCATGACGGTTACGACCCACGTTTTCCGGTTATTGGGTTTGGACAGCTGCATGTAAGTGGTACTGGTTGGGGGAGTTATGGCCATTTTTTGATTTCCCCACAGGTCGGATTAAATGTAGGAAAAGGAACGCATGACTCACCTAAATCAGGTGAAATTACCAAAGCTTATTACTATAAAACAAATCTTGACCGTTACAACCTTATAGCCGAAGTGAGTCCAAGGCACTACAGCGCCATGTATCGTTATAGTTTTCCGGCCACTGATAGTGCAACTATTGTTTTCGATGCTTCACAGAGCATAGGACTTGATATTGCCACCCAAATGGGCGGAACAATCTATGAAAATATTGCTTCGATTGATGCAGAAAAACGACAGTTTCGTGGGAAAATCAAAATTAGATCTGGCTGGCCCGAAGGTGCTTACACAGTTTATTTTGTGGGTGAATGTAGTAAGCCTTTTACAGAGTGGGGAGTATGGAAAGAAAACACCATTTACAAACAAACAACAACTATTGCTCGTGACGAGTCTAAAAATCAGCACATAGGTACTTTCTGCAGGTTTAAAACCACACAGAATGAACCTGTTTTGATGAAAGTGGCTATCTCATTTTGTAGCTACGAAAAAGCGGAATCGTTTCTGAGACAGGAACTTCCTGACTGGAATTTCGATAAAGTGGTGGCGCAGGGCAAAGCCGAGTGGAACGAAAAACTAAAAGCCATCCAGATTGAATCTAAGTCGGTTGATGAAAAAACGATATTCTATTCAGCTATGTATCGGGTGCTTACATTGGCTCGTGACCGCTCAAAGGATAATCCCAATTGGCTATCCAATCAACCTTACTGGGATGATAATTATGCTTTTTGGGATACCTGGCGAACAGCCTTTCCAATGATGTTGCTTATTGACAATAAAGCTTTGCTTGATAATGTGTTGGCACTGCTTGACAGATTCAAACACAACGGATTTGTGCGTGATGGATTTATTGCCGGACGCGATAAAATGGAGGAACAGGGTGGAAATGATGTGGATAATATTTTGACTGAAGCTGTGTTGAAAAATGTACAAGGAATTGATGCCAATGAGGTATATAAACTATTAAAATACAATGCTGATAATGAACGAAATGGTTTGCCTGATAAATTCTGGAAAGCAGATACATTGAGCAAAATGAATAATAAGCGCTACAAAGAATTGGGTTGGATTCCGCAATGTGTGATGAGTTCATCCAATACGATTGAATATGCTTACAACGACTTTTGTGTGGCGCAGGTGGCTAGCAAATTATGCAAAAATGAAGATTACAATAACTACCTGAAACGCAGTATGGGGTGGGTGAACTTGTGGAACGACACGCTAACGAGCAAGGGGTTTACAGGTTTTATGGATGCTCGTCGTTCCGATGGAAAATTTGCAGGTATTTATCCACAAAAAAATGGAGGTTCGTGGAAAACACCTTTTTATGAGGGAGATACCTGGACTTACAGTTTCGGAATTCCGCACGGATACCAAAAGTTGTTTGAGTTGATGGGAGGTAAAGAAAACTATGTAAAACGGTTAGATTTCGCATTCAGAAACCATTTGATTGACCTAACCAACGAGCCAGCATTTCTGATTACACGTTCATTCTCAGAAGCAGGAAGACCTGACTTAACTTCGTATTGGACGCATTATGTAATGAATAAATATTACGATATAACAGGGTATCCAGGAAACGATGATACCGGAGCTATGTCGTCATGGTATATGTTTTCGGCTATAGGTATTTTTCCAAAAGCGGGTACCGATATCTATTATTTGAATGCACCAAAATATGCCAAAACAGTCCTAACACTTGCTGGGTCAAAAAAACTAACTATTTTAGCAAAAAATATAGGTGAAAGCGTAGTTTACATTCAATCGTGCAAAATAAATGGAAAAGAGTGGACAAAACCTACTTTCCAACATTCCGATATTTGTAATGGAGGAAAAATTGAAATGGTTTTGTCGAAATTACCCACTGAATGGGGGAAAGAATAATGTCTTAATTTATTGATAATGAGAAATATTTATATTTCAATTCTATTTTTTGCGGTTTTTGCATTATTATCATGCAAAAATAGTGATGATGACGTTGTAATTCCTCCAACAACTATGATGCCCAATCACCCACGAATTCTTTGGGGAACAGACGAAGAACAAGCAATTAAAACTGCTATCGCTGTACCGAATTCGTGGCAAAAAAAAGTGCATGATTTTATTTCGGCCGAATGCGATAAGTTTATGAATTTACCACCTAAAGAGCGTGTACTTACAGGAGTTCGATTGCTGGAAGTGAGTCGAGAAATGAAACGCCGAATTATCTACCTATCCTACATGTATCGTGTTACCAATGATCAAAAATACAGGGACAGAGCTGTTTTGGAAATGAATGCGGCCTGTAATTTTTCGGACTGGAATCCCACTCATTTTCTGGATGTTGCTGAAATGTCTCTCGGAATTGGTATTGGTTATGATTGGTTGTACAATACCTTGCCCGACTCAACACGTACAAAAATAGTTTCTGCAATCCGTACCAAAGGGATTGATCCGTCATATAATTCATCTTATAACAGTGTGTTTCTAAATTCAACAAGTAATTGGAATCTTGTTTGTCATTCGGGAATTATGACGGCAGCAGTGGCTACGTTAGAAAAAGAAAGTGATTGTCAGAAAGTAATAAGTCGTGCTACAACATATATGCCCACAGCATTGGCAGCTTATGGACCGGATGGAACTTATCCCGAAGGCTATGGCTATTGGATTTATGGGACTTCTTTTGCAGTTGTAGGCATCGCAACTTTACAACATCTATACGGCAAAAAATACGATACTCAGTTGCTGCCAACATATTTTATGAAAACACCATATTATTTCGAAAATATGATTGGTTCGTCGGGCGGTTGTTATAGTTTTGGTGATACTCCGCTTAGTACCACAGTTTCACCACCCATGTTTTGGTTTGCAAAAAAGTTGAACGATCCATCGCTGCTTTGGATTGAAAAAAATTACCTCAATACCACCATTTCAAATTTAGATGCTTTTATGCCAATGTTGCTGATATGGGCATCGAATTACGATACAAATTCTATCTCTGAACCCGTTAAAAAATCTTTTTTTGGAACAGGCGAAGCACCCATAGCGCTTTTGCGTACAAGTTGGAATAATATTGACGCTATTTCTATGGCATTTAAGGGTGGTACAATGACTACTTCGCACTCCCACATGGATGTAGGTTCGTTTTTATTTGATGTTGGGACAACTCGCTGGGCGATGGATTACGGTGCCGACGATTATACAAAACTCGAAGCTAATGGTAATCCGTGGGATATGAGTCAAAGTTCATTCCGGTGGACGGTTTTCAGGTATAATAATTTGGTACACAATACTCTCGCATTCGATGCAGCCAAACAAATTGTATCTGGAAAAGCTACCATAACTAAAAATTCAGATCAAAACTCCAATTTTATGTATGCGGTTGCTGATTTATCGCCAGTTTATAATGGGCAAGTTGTATCGGCGCAACGTGGAGTAGCTATTGTAAATGGTAAATACGGGTTAATTCGCGACGAAATTGTGAATTTACCATCCAAATCCACTATCTTAGGTTGGAATATGCTAACCAAAGGTGTTCCTGCCATACAGCAATCGTCACAATCCATTTTATTAACTCAAGGCACTCAGAAACTTACGTTGAAAGTTGTTTCGCCAGCCATAGGAGTCACTATGAAAACATGGTCAACAGTTGCACCGAATAGTTATGAGGCTTCCAATGCAGGAACATATATGGTAGGATTCGAAATTACATTGCCTGCTGGTACAACAACCAATGTTAGCGTCCAGTTAATCCCTGCTGGAAATGAATCGTTTATAGGAGCTGACGATAAGATACTTTCAAATTGGGGACAATAGAATATACCGATTTTAGCTTTAAAAAATCAAATGATAAAACAAAAAACAGTACAGATTTTACTGCTTGGATTGCTTTTGCATTCGCAAGTTATTCCTGCTGAGAATACATTTAGTAAAAAAATTATTCAGTATTCACATCCTCGTATTTTGCTTTTAAAAGGTGAAGAAAAAACCATTCAACAATCAATTGTAGTTAATCCAACTTGGACAAAAATGCATCAAGCTATCATAAAAGCATCGGATGATATGCTTGATAAACCAGTGTTGGAACGTAAACTCGAAGGCATACGCTTGCTCGATGTGAGTCGTGAGGCATTGCGCCGTATCTTTTATCTTTCATACGCTTATCGCATTTCGGGTGAAAAAAAATATGCTCAACACGCTGAAAAAGAATTGCTGGCTGTTTCAGCTTTTAGCGATTGGCAACCTCCACATTTTCTGGGTGTGGCTGAATTGGCACTTGGTGTTTCAATCGGTTATGATTGGTTATATGATGAACTTTCACCCGAATCCAGAAATACAATTGAGCAAGCTTTGATTACCAAAGCCATTGAACCTTCGTTCGATTCAAAACAGGTTTCTATTTTTACTGGTCCCAGTAACTGGAATCAGGTTTGCAATGCTGGAATAGTTTATGCTGCGTTGGCTATAGCCGATAAAAAACCTGAAATGGCGGAAAAAGTGTTTTCCCGTTCCATTCAATCAATCTCAATTCCAATGAAAAGTTATGACCCTGATGGCGCTTTTGCCGAAGGTTATATGTACTGGCAATACGGCACTGTTTTTAATATTTTCATGCTCGATGCCTTGCAAAAAGTAGGAATTAATGATTTGAATATGAAAAACTTTATCGGATTTTCTAAAACTCCCTACTATTTGCAGCATATGGTTGGAACTTCGGGGCAAAGTTTCAATTATATGGATTGTATTCCTAATTCTATTTTGAATGCTTCACAATTTTGGTTTGCTTCGCAACTAAACGATCCATCTTTACTATGGGTTGAAAAAAGCTATCTCGAAAAAGACGGCTTTTTGATGCTAACCGATGGCAATGGATTACCATTAACCCAAACACAAGCGAAAGTAGATAAGTTTACTCAATTTACCACCGACCGAACACTTCCGGCACTAATGATTTGGGGTAAAGACATTGATTTAGATAAAGTTACAGCTCCCCAAAGCAATTCCTTTACCGGCAAAGGTGAAACTCCTGTTTGTCTGATGCGAACTTCGTGGACAGACAAAAACGCCATTTATCTTGGATTTAAAACCGGTTCAGCGGGCTCAAGTCACGGACACATGGATATTGGCTCGTTTGTGTTAGATGTAGATGGTGAGCGCTGGGCATCTGATTTTGGTATGCAAAATTATAATTCTCTGGAATCGAAGGGAATTAATCTTTGGAGTTTAACACAAGAATCAACCCGATGGAATGTGTTTAGGTACAATAATTTAGCACACAATACATTAACTGTTAATGGCAAATTTCAAAACGTAAAAGGAAAAGCAGGAATCGACAAGTATGGATTTAACCCGAAATTTAAATTCGCAATATCCGATTTGTCAAAAGTGTACGAAAACCAGTTAAAAGCAGTAAAACGAGGTGCAGCCATTGTGAATGAAAAATTTGTGGTTATTCAGGATGAAATGGAGTCGATCGCAAAAACGGATACCCTTCGTTGGACATCCATGACAGAAGCTAAAGTGAAAATTGTGGGTAAAAATAAATTTCTACTTACGTTGAATGGTAAAAAGTTGATGGTGAAATTCGAAACTTCAGCACCTATACAACTCAAAACATGGAGTGCAACATCGATTAACGAATACGATGCTCCCAATGAAGGAAAGAGTTTGTTCGGCTTTGAGATAGTGTTGAAACCAAATATGAAACAAAAGGTATGTACTATATTTATTCCACAAGGAGTGAGTGAGAATACAACTAAATTCCATCGTTCACTTTCGGAGTGGAAATAAAATAGACAAAAGAATAAAGACAAAAGATTAAATTATCAATTGAATATATTATGAACATTAGATTAACAACGATTACATGTTTACTTATTATTTGCAGCGCTTCGGCTTTTGCAATTACCAAGAAAGAGATTAAAAAAGACCTTAAACGGGTAGCTGACTGGCAGATTGCGCACTTTGAAGAGTCAGTTCATAAAGAGAGCAAATACAAGGATGCTTATCTTAAAGACGAATGGACACAGGGTGCACTTTATGTGGGTATGGTAGAATGGGCTAAACTAAGCCGTGACGAAAAATACTGGAATTTTCTGAAAGGAATTGGTGAAGAACTAAAGTGGAAACCCGCAAAGAACATATTTTTTGGCGACGATATTTGTGTAACTCGCATGTATTTGGAGTTATACAAAAAATACAAACAAGCTGAGATGATTGCTCCAACAGTTGAGCGTTTGCAATACATCATGAAAAATCTACCACAAGTGCCACTCCAAATGAATATAAAAGGCAATCAGGATCGCTGGAGTTGGTGCGATGCCATTTTTATGGCTCCTCCGGTATATTATAGTTTGTCGAACATTACAGGCGATGATTCGTACCGCAGGTTTGCAGAAAAAGAGTTAGACGTCACCTATGACACCTTGTATGTAAAGGTCGATAGCTTGTTTTGTCGCGATACCAATTTCAAAGGGAAAAAAGAAAAAAATGGTAAACAGGTTTACTGGGCAAGAGGTAACGGTTGGGTTGTTGGTGGATTATCAAATATAATAAACAATACACCGGAAAATGACCCTTACAGAGCCAAATACATTCAGACATTTAAAGAAATGACTACTAAAATTGCCACTTTGCAAGGCAAAGATGGTTTCTGGACAGCCAGTTTACTCGACGCCGCTGCCTATCCTGTTCCCGAAACAAGCTCAACCGGCTTTATGACTTATGCCATAGCTTGGGGAATTAATCATGGATATTTGGATAAGAAAAAATATACTCCAATTGCATTGAAAGGATGGAAAGCATTAGTAAGTGCTATTGAAGCGGATGGAAAACTCGGCTGGGCGCAAGCCATTGGAGCTGCTCCTGGGGCCACCAAACGCGAAAATAGCGAAGTGTATGGAGTTGGCTCATTTTTATTAGCAGGAACAGAGGTTTATAGACTTGTTAAATAGCAACTTACAAACAATCATGAAACACATATTATCTATTGTTTGGCTCACACTCTTACTACTTCCAAATCTTGTAGCACAAAATAAACAAGCACTTTACAAAAATCGGATGGCACCAGTAGAACAGAGAGTGGAAGATCTATTGAAACGTATGACGTTGAGCGAAAAATTAGCTCAAATGAATCAACGGATAATTGGTCAGAATAACAATGCAAACAATGCAGAGAGCGAAAAAAGAAAACTAACACCAGAGACAGGTTCGTACATTAATTTTAGTAACGATCCCCATTTTGCCAATGAAATCCAGCGAAAAGCTATGGAGCATTCTCGTCTTGGAATTCCGGTTCTGTTAGGTATGGATGTGATTCATGGTTTCAGAACGATATTTCCTATTCCACTGGCACAAGGATGTATGTGGAATCCGGAACTTACCCGTCAATCCTGCGAAATAGCAGCCAAAGAAGCCACTTTATCGGGTGTTAAATGGACATTTTCTCCTATGATAGATGTGGCACGTGACCCACGTTGGGGAAGAGTGTCCGAGGCTTACGGTGAAGACACCTACTCCAATTCTCAATTTTGTATTGCTACGGTTAAAGGATATCAGGGAGCAAAACTTTCGGATAAATATTCTGTGGCTGCTTGTCTGAAACACTATATTGGATACAGTTTGTCGGAAGGTGGTCGCGATTATCATGCTACCGATGTTTCGCCACTTACACTTTGGGAGACCTTTATGCCACCTTACAAAGCCGGAGTTGATGCCGGTGCACAAACCTTGATGAGTGCGTTCAACGATATTACTGGCGTTCCTGCTTCGGCCAATCATTATACCTTGACCGAGGTACTAAAAAATCAATGGAAACACGATGGATTTGTGGTTTCGGATTGGAAAGCAGTGTATCAACTTATAAATCAGGGTTATGCTGCCGATAGTGCCGATGCTGGAGTAAAAGCTGTAAATGCAGGGGTGGAAATGGATATGAACGATGATATTTACGTGAAATATTTGCCGGCAAAAATCAAACAGAATGAAGTCAAAATGAGCCGAATTGACGATGCTGTACGTCGTATTTTGCGTGTGAAATTCCGTTTAAGCTTGTTTGATAATCCTTATGTTGAAGAGATTGCAGAAGCAAATCGTTACCTACAACCCGAAAGTCAGAAACTGGCTGAAAAATGTGCCGAAGAATCTATGGTTTTACTCAAGAATGAGAAGAATGTCTTACCATTATCAGAAAAAATTAAAAAAATTGCAATCATTGGGCCGATTGCGAAAGATCAGGGAAATATTATGGGTTCATGGACTTGCAATGGCAAACAGGAAAATACAGTTACCTTATTTGATGGATTGACGAATGAATTCAAAAACAAAGCTGATATTTTATATTCAAAAGGTTGTGATTTCGAAGGAACTGACGAGTCAGATTTTGAGAATGCAATGAAAATAGCCGCTCAGTCTGATGTTGTGGTTTTATGTCTGGGTGAAAAAAGGGGTTGGAGTGGCGAAAATGCTTCGCGTGCGTCCATAGCCCTGCCCACAATTCAGGAGAAATTGGCTGCAAAACTAAAAGAAGCAGGAAAGCCGGTTGTTCTGGTACTTTCTAACGGACGACCATTGGAACTTATTCGACTTGAGCCACTTGCCGATGCCATTCTCGAAGTTTGGCAGCCGGGTAATTTTGGAGGAAATCCTTTTGCCGGTATCATTTCGGGCAGAATAAATCCTTCGGGCCGATTAGATATTACGTTCCCAAAAGTTACGGGTCAAATCCCAACATATTACAATATGCGCCCCAATGCCCGCAGCTCCTCCAAAGATTGGAATGGACTCTATCAGGATGTAAAAAATGAACCAATGTATTGGTTTGGTCATGGATTAAGTTACAGCAATTATGTCTATTCTGAGTTGAAAACTTCTAAAACGACTTTTACTGAAAATGAAACTGTTTCCATAGAGCTAAAAGTGAAAAATGATTCAAACATTGATGGTAAGGAAACAGTTTTCTGGTATATATCAGATCCCGTTGCCAGCATTACTCAACCTATCAAGAAGTTGAAATACTTCGAAAAAAAGGAAATTAAAGCCGGACAAGAATCCATTTTTTCTTTTCAAATTAATCCGAAACGCGATTTAAGTTTTGTGGATGGCAATGGCAAAACATTATTAGAAAAGGGCGATTTCTTTATTCAAACGAATAATCAGAAAATCAAAATAACTTTAAGATAACCTATAATTTCAAACTTATCAATTCGATTCAAACAATGAAGTTACTAAAGCAATTTGTTACTATCTCTTTATTAATGATTGTGTTAAGTGGTACTGCTCAAAATAATAGGCAAACACTCAATCTTGCCGGAAATGGCTGGCGTGTATGGCTCGATAGCACCGCTATTTGGAAAACAGATTCACTCTATCTTCCACAACAGTTGGATATTACAAAATTACCTGTTAATAGCCCAAGTTGCGGGTGGAACCTATTGTTTTCTAAAAAAGGAATTGTTGCCAAAATACCGGCTTGCTTCGAAGAACTTTTTGGACAAGGAAATCCTTCATGGCGGTATCACGGAGTCGGTTGGTTTTCGAAAGAAATCGATATTCCTGCCGATTGGAAAAACAAAGTAATCAGACTGTATGTGGGAATGTACCGACAACGAATTGAAATTTATGTCAACGAAAAATTGGCAGGTTACGATGTAATTGCCGAAACTCCTTATACTTGCAATATTTCGGCTTACATAAAAGCGGGACAAAAAAATAGAATAGCTTTCCGGATTACAAACCCTGGCGGACAACGTGGCTGGTCAGACGAACATCATATCACCTGGGCTTCGAAATATGTACTTATACCGGGTCACGATTTTGGTGGAATTGCCGGAGATGTAAGTCTGACAGCAACGGATAAGGTTTATATATCTGACATTTTCGTAAAAAACAATTTACCGGCGAATGCCAATAATATCGAACTCCAACTCTGTATTGCAAATAAAGAACAAAGCCAGCGAACACTTCATGTGGTAGCAGAAATAATTCCATATCCAACAGGTAAAAGTATTTTTTCAACTTCATGGAGTGTGGATATTACAGCAAATACGGAAACTCTTTTCCGAAAAAATGTAACGGTACCTGATGCCAAACGTTGGGAGGTAGATAGTCCAAACTTGTATTATTGTAAAATTAAAATATCGGATAATAATGTAGCCGATCTACAAGAAGTGCGGTTCGGATTTCGGGTTTTTGAGGCAAAAGCCAACGAAAAGGGAGAACATAATTATTACTTAAACGGGAAACGTATTCGGATTCGTTCGGCAATTGACTGGAATTTCTATTGGCAAACAGGATTTTATGCTACACCGGAAATGGCTCGTAAGAGTGTTGAAAATGCCAAGAATATCGGATTGAACTGTTTGAGTATGCATCGTCGTATTGGCGATCCATTGATACTGAAATATGCAGATGAACTGGGTCTGTGCATTTACGAAGAGCCGGGAGGTACGCCCGGTATCGATGAGCTTTTGCCACCGGCATGGGTGCTGACTGATCCGAAAGAGAAAACCTATTTCCCTGTTAATGTAGCTATTGAAAAATTTAACCGCATGATGCGACGCGATAAAAACTCACCTTCGGTTATGATTTATAATATTGCCAATGAACAAAATTCGTTTAGTGTTACTCACAAACAAATATTTCAAAATGCACTTAAAATTGACAATTCGCGCATGATTACCAATCAGTCAGGTGGGCAATTTGGTGGTGAATCGGATGTAGTGCCGCACTTGCGACCCTACGAATACAAGTTGCGACTCGATTACATTGACGACCATACAATAGAAGCTGAAACACGTTTTCAGGAAAAAGATTTAAAATCGCATAAAACAAACAATGATAGTTGTATTATTCATTGGGGTGAAGTGCGCTGTTATACAGGTCCTGATAATTTTTATCTGTTGGCAAATCCTTCTGATACGGTTGGATACGATTATATGTCATGGTCGGCTTTAGCAAAAAAGACAGCAACTTACTTTGCGCAAAATGACTTTAAGAATCACCCATTCATCAAATCACCAGCTGACCTAAGTATACAGGCAGGAAGAGGATTAATGTACACCGATGGTCGTTTGGGGCAGGCAATCATGCTCAACAATAGTGCAGATGGTTATGCAATAAATGGCTGGAGTGGTGCCGATTTAAGTCTGGGAGATGATTTTTTGGCCTGGTATTCTGCCATTTGCGACGAAGGAAGAAATCTTAAAGGTCCGGCTGCTGATTATAGTTATTGGATACGACCTTTACAAGTAGCAATCACTCGACAGAATGGTAAATATTTTGAGCCAAAACAGTCGGCGGTATTTAAATTATCATTAATCAATGAAAATAAACTTGCTTCAGGAGAATATAATTTACAATTGAAAATAAAAGATGGTAACGGGAAATATACCGACTATCAGTATCAAAAATCAGTAGTTGTGCAAGGTAATGATATTTACACTCAATCGTTGATTGACTCACTTTCTGTACCTCTTTCAGAAAGTTGGAAAGCCGGCTATATAACGCTCGAAGCAAAATTGTTTCAAAAGAATCTTGAAGTTGCGAATGGTACCGAGCAGGTTTTATTAAAAAATCCGTCTTCATACGCAAAAGATATTGCAGGCAAAAAGATTGTTGTTTATAAGTGGCAATCGGCTTACGATGTACTTACCGAAGCAAATGCTAATGTCGGCTTATATTCCAATAAAACTCCAAAACCGGATGTAATATTGGCATCAGGACAGCCCCATTCAGAATCAGTTGACCAAATGATAAAATGGGTAAAAGATGGTGCAACTTTAGTCCTTAAATTTGACCAAAAATGGGCAGATTTATTATATGAAAAACGTATTTTGAAAGAATCGGTTACCTATTGGGGAGGCAAACAAAAACCCTATTGGAACGGAAATGGATGGGGCTATTTGGAGAAATTCATGGGTAATCAGGCAAACCAAAGTGTAAGCTGTATTAGCACCAACAGTTGGGAAGCTCCGTCTGACCCGGTAGGTTTTGAACCATTTGTCTCCAATTGCAGTCAAAAAAGTTACGGTGCCTTTTTCTGGCGACCCGATAGACTACTGACAATTGCCGGTGCAATATCACTTGGTAAAGGCAAAATCCTGTTAGCTCCATCTTATCCTGTCGATGATAAAAATGCTTTTAATGATTTGTTGTTTTTTAATATGATAAAATAAAAAAAACTTTAAGAAATATGAGAGACGCTTCAATGGAGCAAACAGCTCTGGGAATTAGTACTACACACAGCATTGCAGGTGATATTCGGTATTCAGCCCGCGAAAAAGAAATATTACGCGAACTGGCAAAGCAGGTGGCCGAATTGGCTGTACATCCACGCGAGGACGAAAAGAAAAAACTTTGGTTTAAGTTGAACGATTTGCAACCTGTTCGTCCGTTGGTGTTTTGCGACCCCGAAAATGGGTGGAACGAAATTATTACACAAGATCAGATTTTGTGCGAAAAACCACTTTTCAGAGTGTGGGAAATGGGGTTGCGTAAGGAAATTTATTGGGCTACACAAATGCAGGACGACCGCGTTATTGAACCTTTTTTCAATGTGCCTTATAGTTATACCGACAACGGTTGGGGACTTACCGAGGTTTATACTTCGGGTGGTGATGGCGGTTCGCATGTGTGGGATGCGCCAATAAAAGACTATGCCGAAGATTTAGATAAACTGCATTTTCCTGAAATTACAGTTGACTATGCTAAAACCAACGAAATAGTGGAAGTGGCCAGGGAGATATTGGGCGACATACTACAAGTTCGTTTGCGTGGGCTTTGGTGGTGGACATTGGGCATGACCATGGATTTTATTCACTTGCGCGGGCTGGAGAACCTGATGATGGACCTGATGCTATACCCTGATGAAGTGCATCGCATGATGGCTTTTTTGCGCGATTCGAAATTACACATGCTCGATTTTTTGGAGAAAAATAATTTGTTGGCAGATAATACGGGTGGTACTTATGTGGGCTCAGGTGGCTTTGGATGGACATCGCAGTTACCACAACCCGATTTTAATCCGGCTCATGTGCGCACCATGGACATGTGGGGCTTTACCGAAAGTCAAGAAACGGTGGGTATCTCGCCAGAGATGTTCGAAGAGTTTATTTTTCCGTATCAACTGCCCATAATGGAACGTTTTGGATTGAATTGCTACGGATGCTGCGAGCCGCTCGATATTCGTTGGCATGTAGTACAAAAATTCCCAAGATTACGACGCGTTTCCACCAGCCCGTGGGCGAATCGGGAAAAGATGGCCGAATTTCTTGGCAATAACTATGTAATGAGTCTTAAACCGTCGCCCACACCATTAGCTATGTCATCGTTGGACGAGGCGTCTATCCGTGCCGAAATTCGAAAGGATCTCTATACTACACGCAACTGCAATGTTGAATTAATTATGAAAGACAATCATACGCTTGGGAATAACCCCATGAATGCTGTGCGCTGGTGCAGAATTGCCAAAGAAGAAGCGGGAGCTTTTTAATTAACAATTAAAAACTAATCTTTATTCTTTGTTCATTACTCTAAAAATCTAATCAATGAATTCACAAAATATCGATACTCACGCCCCTTCAGTAGCATATCCATACAATAAACTGTATGTTGTTTTTATAAGTCTTGTGGCAGCCATGGGTGGTCTTTTGTTTGGTTTCGACCTTGGTATTATTACTGGTGTAATTCCATTTATTACCAAACAATTTAGCTTGCAGGGATTTTCGCTGGGTTGGGTAGTAGCTATTTTCGAGCTGGGATGCATGGCAGGCACATTGGGAATTGCCTGGTTTGCCAACAAATACGGACGAAAAAACACGATGGTATTTATTTCTCTACTCCTGGTAATCACGGCAATAGGTGTGGCTTTGGCATCTAATTCCGAAATGCTTTGCTTGTGGCGGTTTATTCAAGGTGCAAGCGTAGGTGCTGCTTCGGTGGTGTCGCCCATGTACATAGCCGAAATTGCTCCTGCACATGCTCGTGGTAAGTTGGTTTCGCTCAATCAGTTGACAATCATTTTAGGGATTTTGATGGCCACCATAAGTGCTTACTATTTTGGCGATGCCAACAATGCAGATAGCTGGCGTTGGATGTTTGGCTCGGCACTTATACCCGCAATTGTTTTCTTTGTAAGTGTGTTTTTTATTCCCGAAACACCTCGTTGGTTAATAAAAGCCAACCGCGATATGGAAGCTCATAAAGTATTGACCAAAATTGGCGAACAGGCATTTATTGAAAAGGAAATGCGTGATATAAAAAATTCTTTAACGCAGCATATTGCCAAAAGTGGAAGCTATCGCGATTTGCTAGGCGTAGCCGTCTTGCCCGCTTTGTTGGTGGGTTTTGGTATTGCTATTTTGCAACAGTTTTGTGGGATAAACAATGTAACTCAATACGTGCAGGTCATTTTCGAAAAGGCGCATATCAACCTCAGCGATGGACTTTTTAAGGGTATGTTTGTAGGATTGGTATTTTTTGTGTTTACCTTTTTGGCCATTTTATTGGTATTCTTTTTTGTAATGGGCTATATTGGCACTTTTGCTTTTACACTTGGCCCCGTGGTGTGGGTGTTATTATCCGAAATTTACCCAAATTACATTCGCGAAAAAGCTCTTTCGCTTTCGTCGTGTATGTTGTGGACGGCTACTTTTGTGGTGGTACTCGTGTCGCCTTATTTGCTCGATTTTAGTCCAGTCTTTAACTTTCTGCTTTTTGCAGTTCTCAATGTTATTGGCTTTGTGTTTATCTGGTTCTATTTGCCCGAAACAAAAGGACGTACATTGGAAGATATGGAAGAAATTTGGGAAAAGATGACCAAACGATAAAATGTAATATTTAAAACTAGCAATATTTAACAATACGAATAATTTAAAATATACAGGAATGAAAATCAAATTAATCACAGTTTTAACAGCATTATCTCTTACATTCGGAGCGATTGCAAAAAATGAAACAAAAACTAAAGTCTCATTAACACCAACGCCACCTATGGGATGGAATAGTTGGGATTGTCTTGGGTTGGATGCCAACGAAACTCAAATAAAAGCGGTAACCGATTATATGGCTGCCAATCTAAAAAAGTATGGTTGGGAATATGTGGTAATTGATGCTGGTTGGTATCACCCTATAGATATAAATACGGCTAAATCGAACACATATAGACCAGTACAGAATCTTGATAAATTCGGACGCTTAATCCCTGATACTATTAAATATCCATCGGCAAAAGGTGGTGTTGGGTTAAAAGCATTGGCTGATTATATTCATAGCAAAGGGTTGAAATTTGGTATTCATGTGCAACGTGGAATTCCCTGGAATGCTGTTGCCTATAATACGCCGATTAAAGGAACAGGCTATTTTGCAAAAGAGGTTGCTAGTTTGACAGATACCTGCAAATGGTCGCCCATAATGAAAGGAGTGGATTTGACTAAAGCCGGAGCGCAGGAATATATCAATTCGGTGTACGAGCAATATGCTGCTTGGGGTGTGGATTTTGTAAAAGTGGACGATATGTCCTATCCCTACCATAAAGCTGAAATAGAAGGTGTGCGTAAAGCAATAGACAATTCAGGAAGAGCCATTGTATATAGTCTCTCACCAGGCGAATCGCCAATTTCTGAAGCAAAACATTTGGCCGAAAACTCAAACTTATGGCGTGTTTCGGGCGATTTTTGGGATGGTTGGAAATACCTTAAACATCAGTTTGAACTGCTGCGCAAATGGGATAATTTTGACCAACCCGGACGTTGGCCTGATGCCGATATGCTACCCATTGGTAAACTACGCAAAACAGGTGGTGATGCCTGGATTGCGTCGTTACTTGGCAAAACCATTGCTGAAGTTACGGATGAATATTCACGCTTTACCGATACCGAGAAATACACCATGATGACACTTTGGTGCATATTCAAATCACCATTGATTTTGGGTGGATATTTGCCGGAGAATGATGCTGTTACCACCAAACTTATTACCAATGCCGAAGTAATTGCTGTAAATCAAAAAGCGATTCACCGTCGGGAACTCAGAAACGGAAACGGATTAATTATTTGGGTGTCCGAACAACCCGGAACAGGTGCGAAATATGTGGCCATGTTTAATTTGAATGACGGAAAAGCACAGGAAATTAGTGTTTCTTGGAAAGAAATAGGGCTGAATGGTCAATTGAAGGTTCGTAATCTTTGGTCTAAAAAAGTTGTTGGAAAATTTGCAACCAACTATACTGCCCTGGTAGAAGCTCACGGCTGTGTACTTGTAAAAATAGGAAAATAAAACCACAATGAAGGTTACAAAAAACTTTTGGGGTGTTGATAAACAAGGTAAAGAAGTATTTCTTTATACACTTTCAAATGCAAATAATCAGACAGTTAAAATCACCAATTATGGAGGAATTATCACATCATGGTTAGTGCCCGACAAAAACGGGGGTTTTTCTGATATCGTGCTGGGTAAAGATAGCTTTGAAGATTATCTGGACAATCCTGCGTATATGGGATGCATTGTGGGGCGGGTTGCTAACCGAATAAAAAATGGTCGTTTTTCGTTGAATGGAGAAGAATATCAGTTGGCACTTAACGATGTTGAAAACCACAACCATGGTGGAATAAATGGGTTTAATAAAGTGATTTGGAACTGTGAAAACTTTGAAAATGAAGCTGATTGTGGTGTTGTTCTCAAATATTTTAGTCCTGATGGGGAAGAAAATTATCCGGGAAATTTACAGGTTAAAGTAACCTACACTTTTACAAATAACAACGAACTTATTATTCATTATCAGGCAGAAACTGATAAGCCAACGGTAATAAATCTAACTAATCATAGCTATTTCAATCTGAAAGGCGAAGAGAATGGCAATGTCTTAGACACCTTCTTGAAAATTAATAGTTTTGAATATACCGAAACGGATAAAGACTTTATTCCGACAGGGAAGATTTGGCCGGTATTAAATACGGCTTATGATTTTAGTGCTTTCAAGCAAATCGGGAAGCATATTTCAGTTTGTAAAAAAGGTTATAATATCAATTTTGTATTAGAAAAATCTGGCGACATTACCATTCCAGCAGCCATTGCAGTGGACGAAGAATCGGGCAGGAAACTTGAAGTTTTTACCACTGAACCCGGATTGCAGCTTTACACAGCAGGCTATATGACCAACGAAAAAGGCAAAAATGGGAACTACTATGATGCGTTTGCCGGCTTTTGCCTCGAAACACAGCATTTCCCGGATGCACCGAATCATTCCCATTTTCCATCAATAGTGCTAAATCCTACTGAAAAGTACCAATCAAAAACGATTTATAAATTGTCAAACAGTTAATATTTCTAATAAATAATTTCCAATGCTTTAGCTAAGGAATTAAAAAAAACTTTATACAACAATTCTTCTACCTTAATCAAACAATTCTTATCAAATCGCTTCAATTTAAGGTATATATCTTTGTCATTGATTAAAATCATCAAATAATATAATAAAATGAGAAAATTCAACAATGCCTATATTTTCGGGATTTCCATGGTTTCGGCTATGGGAGGACTACTTTTTGGTTACGACTGGGTGGTAATTGGTGGTGCAAAACCCTTCTACGAACGCTTTTTTGATATTGCTTCGTCTGCAAATCTACAAGCATGGGCTATGAGCTGTGCCTTGATAGGCTGTATTCTTGGTGCCATGATTTCAGGTGTAGTCAGTGATAAATTTGGAAGGAAATGGCCCCTTTTAGTTTCAGCATTTCTTTTTACTATTGCTTCTATAGGAACTGGAATGGCAGGTAGTTATCTAATGTTTGTTATTTTTAGGATGATAGGTGGTGTTGGAATTGGATTAGCTTCAGCGCTATCACCCATGTATATTGCAGAAGTTGCACCATCACATCTGCGTGGACGATTTGTATCCTTGAATCAAATGACTATTGTAATTGGGATTTTAGCTGCTCAGGTAATTAATTTGCTTATTGCCGATAAAGTACCAGTTGGAGCAACTGATGAATTCATTCGGGCATCGTGGAATGGGCAGCTTGGGTGGCGATTTATGTTTTATGCATGCGCCTTTCCTGCCGGAGCATTCTTTTTACTTACATTTTTCCTCCCCGAAAGTCCACGCTGGCTTATAAAAGCAGGTAAAGCCGACAAAGCATTTCCAACCCTCAAAAAAATCGGAGGCGAAGAATTTGCACGCGAAGAAATGAGCAATATTCAAGCTACACTTGATGATGTTTCCGAAAAGGTTGATTTTAAGGCTTTATTTCAACCAAAATTCAGAAATGTGCTTCTAATCGGGTTAGTTCTGGCTGTTTTCCAGCAATGGTGCGGTATAAATACGGTATTTAATTATGCTGAAGAGATATTTACTGCGGCTGGGTATGGTGTGAGTGATACCTTATTTAATATTGTGATTACCGGGAGTGTGAATCTTATTTTTACATTGGTGGCTATGTTTACTGTAGATAAATGGGGACGCAAAAAACTGATGGTTCTTGGCTCTGTAGGTTTGACAATAACCTATTTATTACTTGGAAGTGCATTTTATTTCCACATTAAAGGAATTGCTGTTTTGTCCTTTGTAGTTATTGGTATTGGTGTATATGCCATGTCGCTGGCACCTATCGTGTGGGTAATTTTGTCCGAGATATTCCCTAATCGGGTTCGGGGTGCTGCCATGGCATTGGCAACATTCGGATTGTGGATTGCTTGTTTTATTCTTACCTATACTTTCCCTTTGCTGAACAAAGGATTGGGCGCAGCAGGAACATTCTGGGTGTACGCAGGAATTTGTTTGCTCGGATTTTTATTTATTCTTAAAAAATTACCTGAAACAAAAGGAAAAAGTTTAGAAGAAATTGAGAAAGAGTTAATTAAATAGAAAAATAGAATAAATTATTACAATATATTTTCATGGAAGAGATAACTAAGTATTTAATTAAAAGTACTGTAGAAAAAAATGAAGTAAAGGTTTGGAGCGAAGAAGTGGCTATACCCACTTACGAAATTGGTCAACCTGAGAAAAATCCGATTTTCCTCGAAAAAAGGGTATATCAGGGAAGTAGCGGTGTGGTTTATCCCTATCCTGTAATCGAAAAAATTGTAGATGAAAAACAGGACAAGATTTACAAAGCCGTTTTTTTGGAAAATGAATACATCAAAATCATGATTTTGCCTGAGTTGGGCGGTCGTGTGCAAATGGCTTATGATAAAATCAAACAGCGTCATTTTATCTATTACAATCAGGTTATTAAGCCGGCATTGGTCGGTTTAACTGGACCTTGGATTTCGGGTGGAATTGAGTTTAACTGGCCACAACATCATCGTCCGAGTACTTTTTTGCCTGTTGACCATACCATTGAGCACAATGCTGATGGTAGTGTAACTGTTTGGGTGAGCGAAAACGAGAAAATGTTTCACCAAAAAGGAATGGCAGGATTTACCCTTCATCCCGGAAAAGCGTATTTAGAAATAAAAGCTAAACTCTATAATCCTACTCCAGTACCACAAACTTTCCTTTGGTGGGCTAATCCGGCTGTTGCGGTCAACGATTTTTATCAATCAGTATTTCCACCTGATGTTCATGCCGTTTTCGATCATGGCAAACGAGATGTATCCACTTTCCCAATTGCCACAGGAACGTATTATAAAATAGATTATTCGGCAGGTGTTGATATTTCAAATTACAAAAATATTCCTGTCCCAACCTCGTATATGGCTATCAATTCGGAGTTCAACTTTGTGGGTGGTTACGAAAACGACACACAAGCAGGTGTACTTCACGTTGCAAATCATCATGTTTCGCCGGGCAAAAAACAATGGACATGGGGAAATGGTGATTTTGGAAAAGCGTGGGATCGTAATTTGACCGATGAAGATGGACCATACATTGAGCTGATGGCAGGAGTATTTACCGACAATCAGCCCGATTTTTCATGGATCAATCCGTACGAGGAAAAAACTTTTACACAATATTTTTTACCATATCGTGAGCTCGGCGTTGTGAAAAATGCTTCGAAAGATTTGTTGCTAAACATGGATAAAGTGGGTGACAAAGTGATTTTGAAAGTGTTTGCTACATCTTTACAAAAAAGTGCAAAGGTGGTTTTGAAAGGTTTTTTAGAAGAAACAGTCGATTTGACTCCCGAAACGGTTTACGTAAAAGAAATTGAAGTCGGCAAAATAAAAATTCCTGAGCTTGAATTAGTTGTCTTGAATTCATTGGGTGTTGAATTGCTTGCTATACGAACCGAAAAGCAGGAACGTCCCGAAGCTGAAGCAGCTAAAGCAGCATTCTCACCCGAAGAAACGCCTACTTGCGAACAACTTTATCTCACCGGATTGCATTTGGAGCAATACCGTCATGCAACTTACAACGCTACCGATTATTATCTGGAGGCCTTGAAGCGTGATGCTTCTGACATTCGAAACAACAATGCCATGGGGCTTTGGCTGCTCCGTCGTGGTCAGTTTGTGGAAGCAGAAAAATACTTCAAAGTAGCAATTGATACCCAATTGCAACGCAATCCGAATCCTTACGATGGCGAACCGCGATACAACCTAGGGTTAGCACTTCAATATCAGGGTAAAAACAAAGAAGCTTACGATGCTTTTTACAAATCGTGCTGGAACTCGGCTATGCAAGATGCCGGATTTTTCGGTTGTGCACAGATTTCATGTATAAACAATAATCTGCCTGATGCACTTTACGAAGTTGAAAAATCGCTGATACGGAATTGGCATAATCATAAAGCCCGTGTATTGAAATCGGCTATTTTGCGTAAACTTGGTCGTACCGACGAAGCATTAACTTGGATTAGTGATTCATTGAAAATTGATTTATTTAACTTCGGATGCCTATTTGAAAAATATTTATTGACCAAAGAAATCGGTGTATTGGCTGAAATGAACCAACTGATGAGGGGTGAAATTCATAATTATGAGATTGTTGCATTGGATTATATTGCGGCTGGAATGTATTCCGAGGCCAGTCAAATTTTGGAAGAAGGTGCAAAAGTTTGTCCAACAACGCCTATGACCTATTATTACATGGCTTGGGCATTGACATTAGATAGTAAAGATGCAAAATCCATTTTTAAAAAGGCTGCATCACATGCCCCTGAATATTGTTTTCCAAATCGTTTAGAAGCTATTCAGGCGTTGGAGTGTGCACAAAAAATAAATCCAACTGATGCCAAAGCGCCCTATTATTTAGGAAATCTTTGGTACGACAAACGTCAGTATCCCGAAGCCATTGCTTGCTGGGAGAAATCGTCTGAACTTGATAGTCAGTTCCCTACGGTGCTCCGAAATCTTTCGCTTGCTTATTTCAACAAATTGAATCAGGAAGAAAAAGCAATTGAATATCTTGAAAAAGCATTTGCACTTGATACAACAGATTCACGCATTTTAATGGAGTTGGACCAGTTATATAAACGAATTTGCCGACCACATACTTTGAGACTTGAATTCCTTGAAAAATATTTTGATCTGGTAGAACAACGGGACGATGTATATCTTGAATATGCCACTTTGTCCAATCAGATTGGTAATTATACCAAAGCAAAAGAACTGATTGATAAAAGACAATTTCATCCCTGGGAGGGAGGTGAAGGCAAAGTGCCTGCACAATATCAGATGGCAAGAGTGGAATTAGCCAAAGAGTTTATATCGAAAATAGAGTATGCACCAGCAATTGAATTATTACTACAATGTTTGGTTTACCCTCATAATCTGGGTGAAGGAAAACTTTACGGAGCACAGGAAAACGATTTTCATTATTGGTTGGGTTGTGCTTACGAAGGATTGGGAGAAATAGAAATAGCAAAAACATATTGGGAATTAGCCAAAGATGGAAATACTGAACCGGCAGCTGCCATTTTTTACAACGACCAAAAACCGGACAAGATATTCTATCAGGGATTGGCTTTATTGAAATTAGGACGTGAAGCTGAAGCTAAATCCCGATTTGATAATTTGATTGCTTTTGGCGAAAAGCACTTTGATGAGCAAATAAAGCTCGATTACTTTGCCGTTTCGTTGCCCGACTTACTAATTTGGGACGATGACCTGACTTTCCGCAATAAAATCCATTGTCATTATATGCTCGGATTAGGTTATTTAGGAATTGGCAATTCAGAAAAAGCATCGTTTCATTTAAAAATTGCTTCAAACATGGATGTAAATCATCAGGGAGTGCAAGTGCATTTGAAGTAATTCATCGGTTAATTACAAATACTTAGAAAATGCCCACTCATCAACAAAAAAATGTTGAGTTGTGGATATTTTTATTATCTATAATTGTATAGATTCTGAAAACCAGCTAGATAAATAAATATCAATAAATTGTTCAACAGAAATTAGGTATGATTTCAACAAAAGTTCGACCTTTAAAATTCAATAAGGCTATTATCTTTGCAATGAAAATAAACAGAAACCTATAAATTTTAAGACATGAGTAAAATTACTTCTTTATCTCCTCCCAACTCTGTGTATTTAACACAGATACCAGTTTCTAAGAAATTTCTAAAAATCATCTGAAATTACAAATCAACATTTTGATATAATAAATTATGTACAAGAAGAAAGTAAATAAAAAACTGAATTCTCTGAGAGCAACACTTTTATTACTTTTCAGTGTTTTTCTCGTAACTGTGTCAGCACAGAATCTGACTCTAAACGGGATTGTTGTTGATGAAAAATCAGGAGAGTCACTTCCAGGAGTTTCCATATTAGTAAAAGGTACAAAGATTGGTACTGTTACAGATATAAATGGGAAATTTTCAATCAAAGTCTCATCTGCTTCAACATTAAATGTTTCGTATGTTGGCTACAAATCTCAACAAGTAGCTCTACAAGGGAAAGCCTTTTTAAAGATTGTTCTTAGCGAAGATTCAAAAGGTCTTGACGAAGTAGTTGTGGTTGGTTATGCCACTCAGAAAAAAGAAAGTGTGGTTGGGTCTATTTCGCAAGTAAAAGGTTCAGATTTAATGAAAGCTGGTGTAACATCAGTTTCCAATGCTCTTGCTGGTCGTGTTCCGGGTTTAGTAACTGTTCAGGCAACAGGGCTACCTGGGTCGAACGATTCAAAAATATACATACGTGGTATGTCATCACCAACAGGAAGTGGAACTCCGTTAGTATTAGTTGATGGTGTAGAAAGTAGTATGAATGATATTAACCCTTCAGAGGTTGAAAATATTTCTGTTTTGAAAGATGCTTCTGCAACCGCTGTTTTTGGGGTAAAAGGTGCAAATGGAGTAATTCTCATTACTACCAAGCGTGGTCAGGAAGGAAAAATGGAAATATCTGTTTCGTATGACCAAACAATGAAACAAGCTTCAACAAGTAGCATTCAGCAGAATGCTTATAATACGTTAGTAGCAAGGAATGAACTTTATAGAAATAAGAATTACTACAATTTAATTTTGTCTGATCAAGTGCTTAATCATTATCGTGATCATGATATGCCATATGTATACCCTGATATCGATACTTGGAATTATAATGTTAAGGACTTTACAATGGATACTCAGGCATCAATATCTGCGAGAGGTGGTACTGCTAATGCTAAATACTTTTTAACCTTAAGCTATTTACACGAAGGAGATATAGTAAAAGATAATCAAACTTTGTATGATCCATCGTATAAATATGATAGGGTGAATTACCGCATGAATTTTGATTTTAATCTAAGCAAAACAACAAAATTATCTTTTTCGAGTGGTGGTTATGTTGGAACTGATAGTCATGGTGGAGACTATGGAGTGCCCGCAAAAGTATTGAGTAACATGTTGGTTTCTCCTCCTTATACAACTCCATACTATTATCCAGAATCTTTTGTGGCAGATCATCCATCAACAATTTATCCTAATATCTCAGGCCGTACAGCTGGAACTTTAATACCCTATACCATTCCTGCATCAATAGATTATATACATAATCAAACTGGGACTGTACGTTCAATGCGAGATAGATTAACAACAGATATCAATTTAACTCAAGATCTTAGCTTTATCACTAAAGGATTAAATGCCAAGTTGTCGGTTAGTTATAATAATGAGTCAACATGGCGTGGTGGTGGCTATGCATATTATGGTGAGTATTTTATTTATAAAGAAATTGGAAACTCCTACGAATGGGAACGACATATTTACGACAAGACTAACAGCTTATCACCAATTCAGAATCCTTATCAATCTACTATTTCACAATATGGTTCACCATTCAAAAGTTTATATTATAGTGCTCAAATGAACTATGCCCGCTCTTTTGGCAAGCACAATGTTAGTGCGTTGGGTGTATTTAGTCGCAGAAATAGTCAGTCAGGTTCATCTTTCCCTCATTTTGAAGAAAACTGGGTAGCACGTGCCACATACGATTATGATAGTAGATATCTGTTAGAAGCTAACCTGGGTATTGCAGGTTCTGAGCAATTTGCACCAGCCAATCGATTCGGATATTTCCCTGCTATTGCTTGTGGTTGGAACATTGCCAAAGAAAAATTCATAAAAGAGAATTTGCCAACTCTTAATAATCTTAAGCTTAGGTATTCCTATGGAGAAGGTGGTTACGATGGAACCAACGGTTTCTTGTATATTTCTGAATATGCTAACTGGAAATCTATTCAGACAGGAACATCTCAAACCCAAACCAATCTTACAACTGTAACTGAAGGTGCTGCTCCAAACTTAAATGCACGTTGGGAAAGATCAATCAAAAATTCTCTTGGAGTCGATATTGGTTTGATCGATAATAAACTAACATGTACAATTGATCTTTTTGATGAGAAAAGAGATGGGATTCTAACTACTCGTCGTGATGTTTCGGCTATGTTTGGACAAAGTATGAAGGCTCAAAACATTGGCGTTACAAAAAAACACGGTTACGAAATTGAGCTTGGATATAATGATCATGTTGATAAATTCTTTTATTGGGTAAAAGGGAATTATAATTTTAATGAAAATAGAATTATTACGTATGGTGATCCGGCATTTATGAATGATTATCAGAAAAGTCAGGGAAAACCTATTGGACAAATCTATTCAAGTCAGAATATTGGATATTACCAGAATATGGATGAAGTATTGAATTATTCTCTTGGTCAAAATAATTTAATTATTGGCGGTGATAAAGTCTTAGACTTTAATGGAGATGCCACAACAAGTAATGATGCAGTCGCGATTGGATTTACTACTCGTCCAAATACGACATATAGTTTTTCTGCTGGATTATCGTATGAGAGTCTTGATTTTAACTTCCTGTTTCAAGGCGTTACAGGCGTAAGTAAATCATTTGGAAATTATACTAATCCCATGTGGTCGTATGATCCGGTTGACTCGTATATACTTTTGAAAGGTGCAAGTCAAACAGACGTTTGGTCACCACAAAACACAAATGCAAAATATGCAACCTGGGGCGGTTATAATTCTACAAGTAAAGGAATTGTTGATGCCAGCTATCTGAAATTAAAATCTATAGAACTAGGTTATACACTTCAAAGAAAAACGGTTAAATCATTGGGGTTAACCTCTGCACGTATTGCTTTGCAGGGCTCAAATCTACTTACAATTGCACCTGGGTATATTCTTGGAGATCCTGAAAATGAAGGCTCGACTGACTTCTACGGAGGTGATTATGGTGGTTCATTTCAATTCTATCCATTACCACGTCGTATTACTTTATCATTAAAACTGACTTTGTAATTAAATCCAATTTTAGAAAAATGAAAAATAAAATAGTATATATATTATTAGCTGCCTGTGTTTTTAGCTTTAATTCTTGTGTCGATTATTTGAACCAGACACCAGATTCAGTGGCTTTTACTGATGAGCAAATTTTTACTGATTATACCAAAAGTCAAGCTTTTATCGATCAAATACTTGCACCTTATTGTTACTTTGATGATAACGATTTAGGAAACAATATGGATTCAAAGTATGTTGGAGCTACCTTTAATGGTAAGCGTATGTATGGACTCCGTGAGTCAATAACCGACAATTGTATTCCAAATCAGGGAAGTAACTGGCACCCAAAACAACCTTACCGTTGGGGTAATTTTTTCGGAAATTACTACGATGGAACATATTTTCAGGAAGGAGCAGAACAGCGGTTTAACGACTGTTGGAAAGCAATTCGTATTTGCAATATGGCTATTAAAAATGCCAGCCGTATTACTAATGGTACGACTGAACAAATAAATGGCATAGTAGGACAGGCTTACTTCTTAAAAGCTCATTTTTATTTTGTATTACTCGAAGGATGGGGAGGAATGCCGTTTTTGGAAGAACCTTTAGCTGCCGATGCCAATATGGATCTTCCACGTTTATCGTATACACAAACAGCACAAAAAATAGCAGAAACTTTAGATAAAGCAGCCCAGTATCTACCGCTTGTTGTTGAGGATAAAAACTGGGGACGCCCTTCTAAGATGGCCGCTTTGGCTTATAAAGCAAAAACATTGTTGTGGGCCGCTAGTCCGTTTGCCAATCCAACTGGAGATAATACATTGTGGACTAGTGCAGCGGTAGCAGCGGGTGAAGCAATAAATGTAGCTGAAAACTCTGGTTATTACGCCTTAGCTCCATTTACTGAATTTAATAATTTATTTGTAAACCCTAAAACAAGTACATATAAAGAAGTGCTTTTTGGAAGACTGCAAGCAAATCAACCGATTTATTGGACACCAATCTGGATTGGAATTCAATCTGATATGTTTAACGGCGGATCGTTCAACGGAGCAGAATCAGTAACCGAAAACCTTGCCCAGAGTTTTCAGTGGGCAGATGGTTCGACTGTTGACCCAAACTCGAACAAATACCGAACTGATCCATATACAGGAAGAGATCCGAGATTTTACAAAACCATTATGTACAACGGAGCTACAAATCCTATGGTTGCAAATTTATCACGTACTGTTGAAATATGGAACGAATCATATAATAATGCGGTTGCAAAAGAATTAAAGGTTACAGCACAAAAAGTGGCAGTGAATGGTTTTACTTATACCGGATATTATAATGCGAAATTGTGTGATGCTTCATTTGCTACACCTCCACCTTCCAGAACTATCAGCATTTTGTGGAATCAGATACGTTTAGCTGATTTGTATCTTTTTTATGCCGAAGCAGCTAACCGTGCCTGGGGACCAACCGCTGCTCCACAAGGGATTTCAGGATTCACTATGACTTCAGCTCAAGCCGTGAATAAAGTTCGCGCACGTGCTGGTATGGCACTTTACGATGGAAGTGCTGCTTGGTTACAAACAGGGGATGCAACTCAGTTTGAAGAAAAAATCAGAAATGAATATCGTGTGGAAACTGCATTCGAAGAAAAAAGATATTACGATTTGCGCCGTTGGAAAATAATGTTAGACCCTTCTGTGCTTATTCAAAAAGGTGTTTACATTAAAAAAACCGGTGCCAGCTCGTTTGAATATACCGTAGTAACTTTACCGGACAACCTACAGCTTAAATGGCAGGACAGACATTATTTGTTCCCGATTCCTTATAAAAACACACAGTTAGGTCCTAATTTTACTCAAAATCCCGGTTGGTAAACTGTATGTAAATTAATAGAGTCTTAAAAGGTTAGAAACAAAATCACAATACTAATTATGAAGTGTTCAAAAATAAAAATACTACTCGCTATTGCGCTTACTCTTGGGACTGAGTTCTCAATTGCAGATGCACAACAAAAAACAGATTCGGTTACTTCAGAGAAAAATAACAAAATCAGTATTTTGTTTGGGAAGCAAGATTACAACCGTTTTGTAGGAAATACCGACGCAGTTAAAGGTGAGAATCTCTTAAATTATCCGGCTGTTTCAGTTTCAGAAGCTTTGGCCGGACAATTACCAGGGTTATTTATTCTGCAAAATAATGGAAATCCGGGCGAAGACAATTTTGATATGTATGTTAGAGGTGCTTCTGGAGGATATATTACATTGGTAGACGGAATCGAACGTTCCTTGACTTCTTATGATCAAGGTCAGATAGCTGAAATCAGAATCTTAAAAGATGCAGTATCAAAAGCCATCTATGGAGGTCGTACATGTAACGGGATTATTATGGTTACTACCAAACGTGGTGCTCAAGGATCACCCAAATTTACAGCAACTGCTCAAAGAGGTGTTAAATTTCCAACTGTACTTCCCAGATATATGAACTCGTTTGATTATGCTACAAATTATAACAAAGCATTGATGAACGATAATAACGGCGTATTACCTTCAGGTCAGGGTTACACACAGGATGTGTTGGATGCATATCAGTTTAAGACTTCACCTATTCAGTTCCCTGATGTAGATTATTACGGACAGTTTTTGCAAAAAAACATGGATTATACCCGAATGATGGTAGAATACTCCGGTGGAAATGCTAAAACTAATTACTATGTACATGGAAGCTACAAGAATGAAGGAAATTATGAAGCTTATGGAAATAGCAAATCCGGCATACAGACTTTTAATCTTCAAGGGAATGTAAACTCTCAATTTTCTGATGACATTCGTCTTTTAGCTAATCTGGCCACTTATTTAGTTGAAAGACAATATCCGGGAAACTTTAGTATTTCCACGCTGTCATCACGCTACCCCAATGCATATCCTATATTTTTAAAAACCGGTACAGATACTATTGGCGGCACTTCAACCTGGATGGATAACCCTTATGGAGGGCAAGCATTGAGTGGTTATCAGCGTGAGACTTCACTTCGGGTTCAAGCCGATATCAATTTGAATATTAAACTAAATAGTTTGCTAAAAGGTTTGTCTTGGTCACCTGTTTTCAATTTTGATATTTACCACATGCAAAACCTTAGCAAGATTAATACATTTGGTGTTTACAAAGCTCAATCGTTTGATTTTGATGGTAATGTTACTGCAGTTCAAACGCTCAGAACACAAGTTAATGCTACCAGTCAATCAATGGGAGCAAATGCCTACACACAACGTTGGGCTTTTGCCAATACATTTAATTATGACCGCACTTTTGGTAATCATGGCATAACTGCTGATTTGTTTTATTTTATCTCACAGTTAAGTACTGCAGCTCAACTTTACGACTACAAGCGACAGAATCTTGGTTTGCGTGTAAATTACAGTTATGCAGGAAAATATAGTCTTGAAGCTACTGCAAACTATTGTGGTTCACAAATTATGGCACCCGATAAAAGATTTAAAATATTTCCAGCAGTTGGTGCAGGTTGGACTGTGTCCAAAGAAGATTTCCTGAAAGATTCAAAAACAGTAAATTTTCTAAAAATTAATGCTTCGTGGGGTTATATGGGTGATGATAATTTGACACCAAATTTGTGGCGGAACACATGGTATTACAATCAGTTCGCCCCAAATACCTATATTTTCAATTCGTCTGCCACCGGTAATACTACCAATGTGGTACGTGCCGGAAGTGATATTCTTACATGGCCAGAGATGAGGGAAATTGACCTGAGTGTCGAAACAAGACTATTAAATAGTATTCAACTTAAGGTTTCTTACTTCGATTATTTATCATACGGTCAGATTTCCCAAAGAATTAATACAATGCCGGCAATTAGTGGTGGTTCAAATTTCCTACCTTCAAGTAATTTTGGACAAACCGGATTAACAGGCATTGAAGCAGTTGCATCTTACTCAGGAAAAGTTGGTGATTTTAAATATACAATTGGGGGAAACTTTACGTATGGAAAAACAAAGAAAATTGTTATAGATGAATTACCGGATCCAAATTATTCTACTGTGGGCGATGCAACAGATGATATACGTGGTTACCATGCCATTGGCTTTTATAGTCAAGCTGATATAGATGCAGTTAAAGCAGGAACAATGGCAGTTCCAAGTTTCATGGATCCAAAAGATTTGAAAGTAGGTAATATTATCTATCAGGATGTAAATGGCGATAAGGTTTTAAATTCATACGACAGGGTGGTTATTGGCAATTCAATGCCTCGCTTGATGTATGCCGGTAACCTTAAATTGGAATACAAAGGCATAGAGTTGTTTGCCAATGTACTAGGTTATGGAGAATATCATCCATATTTGAGCAGTTACTTTCAAAACTATTCAACCCGAAAATACTCAACAACTATTATTGACGGATTGCCAAACGGAAACGCACATCCAATGTTGACTGCCGGTGCTGGTACAAACGACTATCAAACTGGTTCAGATTACTGGACGGCTGATGCAAGTTTCCTGAAATTGCAAAATCTCGCTTTATCCTATTCACTACCTAAAGAATGGATAAAAGGCATGAAAATGAGTGAATTAAAATTATCACTTTATGGTACAGATATTTTCACAATTTCTAAAGTGAAAGCATTAGACCCTGAATCATTTGATGCCGGTGTAAATAGTTATCCATTATTCACAACCTATGCAGTAGGATTGTCAATGTCGTTCTAAAATAATTAAAGCAAAAATTGAATATGAAAAGTATTAGAATTATATTATCTAAATATATTGCAATTGCAACTATTGCGCTAAGTGTGATTTCTTGTGCAGATTTTATGGAGCCGTCGAAAGATAGTTACGTAGGTTCAGCAGATTTATTGAAGTCACGTGATTACTTTGTAGGAGTGCTTTATCGGGCATACCTGGGTATTCCAACTCGTGTAAACCTCACTTATGAAGCTGCAACCGATAATTTGGTAGCAAACAATGAAAACTCTGCAACATCAAAAGCTGCAAAATACGGTATTTCTGCACAGTCAAATCCACTTGGAGATACTTGGTCGACTGACTACACATACATCAATTATATCAATTGGTATATTGAACACATGGTGCTGGATAATACTAAAACAGTTCCTACACCGGTAATTTTCGATAGCAATCCTAGTGTAAACCTTCGGACATTTTATTATACGCTTGGCGAAGCTTATTTCTTACGTGCATGGTATGAATTTGATTTGCTCCAAAAATATGGTGGTGTCGGAGCTGACGATAAGGTTTATGGGTTTCCTATCAGAACATCATCTTATAAAGAAACAGACAATTTAAATATTCCCCGAAATACCTATGAAGAATGTGTGGCTCAAATAGCAAAAGATTGTGACAGTGCATATATGCACTTACCTCTTGATTATAATAACCTGGATGCAAACAGTACCTTCGATAATGGCTCTACAGCATCTTCGGGTCACGCTTCTGGAATTGCCGCCAAGACTCTTAAAGCGAAAACTTACCTTTATGCTGCAAGTCCGGCATTTAATACGGCAAGTAACATTGAACTGTGGAAAAGAGCAGCACAAGCAGCACAAACGGCTATTCAACTGACGGGTGGTAGTGTTGCATTACAAACCTATGCTAATTATTTCAATAAAATGAATCTGAATAATGGCGACAACAGTAATAAGGATATTTTCTTCCGAGGACCTATCAATTCTGCTGTTTCAACAATGGAAAAAGAAAATTATCCGCCACGATTACAAGGAAATGGTACCTATAATCCAACGTTGAATCTGATAAATGCCTTCCCAAAAAGTGATGGTTATCCTGCCGATGTGGCTTCGACAATCACATTGGATCCTGCTAATCCACATCTTAACCGTGATCCTCGTTTGGATAATTTTATTGTCAGAAATGGAGAATCTTTTGCTGGTATCACTATTGCTACTACTTCAGGCGGTTCGGATGCTTCGGGTTTCGCTATCAACAACACTCGTACAGGTTATTATTTACAAAAGCTAATCGATCCGAGCGTACGTTTTACTTCACCAACAGTTACAACTACAATGGCATCGATACTGTTAGGGAGACCGGAACTCTATCTGAGTTTTGCTGAAGCAGTGTTTATGGCTACAGGAGATATGAATAGTACAACTTATACTTATACTCCAAAAGAAATAATGCGCAGAATTCGTGAACGTGCTTTTGGGTCCGGCCCATCGACCAAAGACAAATACTATATTATTGGTAACAAGGTAGATAATACAACGTTTCTGAATTTTGTAAAAAACGAACGTCGTCTGGAACTTTGTTTCGAAGATCATCGATTCTGGGATTTACGCCGCTGGTGTAATGGGAAAAGCGATTTAACTCTATTGACCTATTCGGTTTACGGAATTTATTCCACTTCTGCATTAGAAAATCGTAGTTTTCGTTCGCCTTATTTGCCAATACCTAATGGTGAAATTCTCAAGGCTTCAAATTTAATTAATAATGCAGGTTATTGATTTTTCAGAATGAATAATAAATTGTAAAATAGAAAATAAAAGAATTATGAAACTCAATAAAGTATTTTTAACATTTTTGATAATTACCTCGTTTATATCGAGTTGTGCCTACGACGACATTTATTTAGATGCGAAATTATCCAAAAACATGGCTTATTTTGCCTCGCTGAAAGATTATACCCGTACGGTAGTTGTAGGTGAAGGATTACAATTCCGAATTGGTGCAGCTATGGCAGGTGCGCTACACAATGATTTAGACCGCACGGTCAATTTTAAATTAGGTACAACAGCATTTGCGTTGTCAGATACTTCGCATGTGATTATGCCCAGTAATTATTATAATTACACTTCTTTGTTAGGTACTGATGGAACCGTACAAGCCGTCATCCCCAAAGGCTCATTTATTGGTTATTTTCCTATCGTTCTTGATTCAGTTAAATTTTTGAATGATCCGTTGGCTTTGAATGGGAAATTTTCAATACCCGTTAAAATTGTTGCCACATCGCTTGATTCAATCAACAAAGTCAACGATTCAGTAACAATTAAGGTGAAATACATGGCAGGCACGGAAGGGTACTACTTATACAAAAATACCATAACCAAAGAATTGAATGGTACTACAGTAGGTTCTATCGTAGTTGAAAATTTTGCAAATGAGAGTAATGATCAGGCATGGTCAATGGTTACACAAGCCCCATTCACAGTTCAGGTAACTGCACCAATTGCCGAATATACCACTTCGATGAAACTAACTGGTTCTTCAGCAAGTACTCCTCTAAAATTTAATCTCACAGTAAATTCTACAGGAATTTCGTATCAGCAAGTATCAGGACAAGCAACCATTCAAACAGATGGGGCAAATTCGTATGATAAAAAAACACATGATTTTAATTTGAAATTTTCTTTTAAAAAGCCATCGAATGATACCATATATCATGTTTCTTCAAATTTGATATTCCGAAATCGTATGCGCGATGGTATTAACGAAACAAGGGATTATTTGAATAAATTGTAGAAAGATTCAAGAACAAAGAACAAAGACAAAAGAACCAAGATTCAAGAATCAAGACAAAAGACTCGAAACACGGAACACGAAATAATTTAACAATAAATATATGTCTAACTAATAACTAATAAAAAAATGAAAACAAAACGACTTTTTACAGCACTTTTGTGCTTGACTGCATTTGCTTTGGTTACAAATGCAAAAACAATTTATTGTAGTTATAGTGGTAGTAATACCAACAATGGATTATCCTGGGCTACAGCAGTTGCAAGTATCGATACTGCTAAAGTGCGCGCTGCAGCAGGTGACAATATTTGGATTCAAGGCGATGCCGACGGTTTGACTGGCTATAATTCATATACAAGAACATCTACCGAAGCAGGTCAGGGAAAAGAAGCGATGAGTTTTGCCGATTTGAATGTATTCGGCGGTTTTAAAGGCGATGAAACAGATCTTTCACAACGTCAGGTTATTGATGTGGATGGTAATGGTATAGTTGAACCTTGGGAATTTAAGTATCCTACACGTATTCTTTTTGAATTATCTAACGGAGCTCGTGCTTTTGTGTGTGGTGGACAAACAAACACCCGTATTGTAGATGGCTTAGAATTTTGGATGCCCACAAATTACGACTTTTCAACTTTAGCAACCGAAGTACAGTTATTTGTAATAGGTCCAAATACAGCATTTAAGAATTGTACTATCAAAGATGCTTTCTTGAAAACAAATAATGCATCACTTCGCCCGTTTGTTTGGAATAAAGGACGTATGGAGTATTGTTTAGTACAAAATAATACTGTTACAGGTGTTTTTACTGGCACTACAGATAATCAATTTTCACCGCTTCTTGAGCTATTACATCAACAAAAATTGACAGATATAACTCCCGGCATTGTAGGTTGTGTGATTCGGAATAACAAAACAATTGCAGATTTCAGTAACTCTACACTCACTTCATTGGCCGGTCGCCAAAGAGGATTATTGATTTATATAAACATGCACGACCCTGCAAAAGGGACACCTTCCTCAATAGCTAACAATCTGATTTACAATAATGAATGTTCGTACATTAAATCTGCTACTTCACCAGCAACAACAAATGGTGGTATGTTTGGAACAGGATTTAATAACGGCACAGGACCATCAACGGTATATATTATAAACAATACAATTGCTAATAATAAAATAAGTAATTTGGGTGCTAATTTAATGTTGATTAATGCTGGTGCAACTTATTATCCCAATATAATCAATAATGTTTATTACAAAAATGTTAAATCGTTGAATGGTACAGCTGTTGATCCTACTACAGTGGAAATTGCAAGTTCAAATTCAATTTTAGGTAATATTTTCAATAACTATGCTACAGGGAAGTCATATTATAACAATCCTGCTGCTCCAAAGAGAATTGCCGGTAATGTAACATTTGAAACGGGAGCCAATGATAAAGCTTTGTTTGTAACTCCTACTACAACTGCTGGTGCATTAAGTGACGATTCTTACCAAAAAGCCAACTGGAGTCTTCAAACAGGCTCTTTCCTTGTTGGTAAAGGTGTGGCTTCAAATCAAAATGATACTGTAGCTTCCGCCGTTGCTGCCAATACGAAAGATTTCTCAGGTCGCGCATTTGCTACATTTCGTTCGGTGGGTGCTTTCGAAGAAGGTTCTGTTAGTATAGTAACTCCACCAACAGCTATTAATAGCCCAATAATAAGAAATATAAACTTTGTTGTGCCAGTTGCTAGTGGTTTAAAACTAACTGAAAATGGTAACGTTCAGGTGATTTCGATGGTTGGACAACTTGTTATTTCGACAAAAATCGAAGCAGGTCAGGTGGTAAATCTGAAAAAAGGGATTTATCTGGTACGTTTACAATCAGACAAGGGTATTTTGGTTCAGAAAGTAATGCTATAAACAACATTTATCGCAAAGTTGCTAATGTTTAAGTTCAAATGCTGACTTACCAAAATTAATGACTTTGCGATAAAACACTTTGTAATATTTCAAAAAGAATTTTCAATAATTATTTTCAAATCCCATTTTTAATGAGATATTCAAAACTCATATCATTACTAATATTATCAACTTATTTTGCAAGTATTTCTTTTGTGCAAGCTCAACCTAAAAATGTGTCTGAGGCTACCACAAGGGACCCCTATTTGTGGCCTTTCGCAGCAACTTCTATCTGGAATATGCCTATTGGAAGTAATGCAAATTACGTTCCTGCAAACTTAGAAATGCCTACTGCAAAAATGTTGACATTGGATGAGGATTTAATTGTTTTTACGCCTGATGAACCAAATATGAATCTGTATTGGAGTAGCGTTTTATGGGGAACCGGTGACCGTTGCACACCAACTCAACGGTTGCAATTACAGGGAAGTGTGCCTATTCCGCAAAGTTTTGTGGTTAGCCCTACAACCTGGGATGGAACTAAACCAAATGCCGGAATAGCCGTATTGCTAAAGGACAAACATACTATTTGGCAATCGCAACCTTTTGCACATTGCAGTAATGGTTCGGATGCTACAACAGGTTATGTTTATTCAAACAATCAGGATATATATGGTGATGGTTATTATGGCTCACACGGTGGTTCACGTCTTTCAGTATTAGGTGGTTCTATTCGTGTAAGCGAACTTACACCAACTTCAGGTCCTATTCGTCACGCTATTAAAATGAATATTTGTGGTAAGAAAAATCTGTATTACGATGCCGTAAACAAAGGATTTCGTTGGCCGGCTCTAGCTGCCGATGCTGCAGCTCCTACCAATTATGGAAGTTTGAGAACTACAGCACCACAGACTGAATGTCGCATGGGAGCGCTAATGGCTATTCCATCAACGATCACAATAGCATCGATGGGACTGGAATCAGAGCCGGGGAGAATTTTAGCTCAAACATTGCAGGATTATGGTGGTTATGTAGTGGACGATACCGGTTGGGATGTATTTGCGATTGAAACTGAATGGGGACCAAACGGTCGGTTTAGAGATACTTTTAAAACAAATTGGGGCTACGATTTTGTGCTGAGTATGAGTCAGGCTACTTCTACAATATGGGGACGAGATATCGTCAAAATATACAAAGCACTGAATATTGTCACAAACAATTCGGGAAGTACCATTGGTGGAGGTGGAACGCCTCGACAGTCCTTAGCACCAGCATTTACAAGTACGGCAATAACTGATATTAATTATGATTCAGACCCGAAATTTGTTATTTCTGTTTCAGATGGTTTCAAAATGATTGAAAGTGGAAATTTACAAATATATACAATTCTTGGTAACGTAATTAAATCAGAAAATGTTGAAGTTGATCAAATAATTACCATCAAACAAGGAACTTATATTTTACGATTAAAAACCACAAATGGGATGAAGATTCAGAAAATTATATTTTAATAAATCGATTATCATACAAACTATAATTTATAAATTAAATCGAATGAATATGAAAACAAAACGACTCTTTACAGCACTTTTGTGCTTTACTGCATTTGCTTTGATTACAAATGCAAAAACCATTTATGTAAGTTACAATGGTAGTAATACGAACGATGGAACTTCGTGGGCTAAAGCAATTCTTACTCCTGATACTGCTCGTGTAAGGGCAACAGCAGGTGACAATATATGGGTTCTAGGTGATGCAGATGGACTTAATGGCTATAATATTTATACATTCAAGTCTTCAACTCCCGGTGATGATAAGCAAGCATTTCAAACAGGTGATTTAAACTGGTTTGGTGGTTTTAAAGGCAATGAAACCGCTTTGAGCCAACGTCAACTTGCCGACAATGATGGTAATGGCATTATAGAACCATGGGAGTTTGTATATCCAACAAAAATTTCTTTCGACCTATCGAATAATGCATTAGCATTTACAACAGGAGCAACCGTAAAAAGGGTTATTGATGGATTTACCTTTTATCCGGGTACTTACGCCTTAACAACCACTTTTGGAGACTCAAAACTATTTACTATTAATTTCAACGCTGTGTTGAAAAATAGTATTATAAAAGATGGCTCATATACTGTTACCGAATCGACTGGGAACTCAACACTTCGCCCATTTATGTGGATGCGTGGTCAAATGGATTATTGTTTAATGGAGAATAACACAATTTCAGTTTCAGTATTAGCAGCCAAAACACAATATGCTCTTTTGTTTGATATGGATTTTCATAGAGGAGCAACCTATATCACACCAGCCGTGACGAATTGTGTTTTTAGAAATAATACAGGTATATTGGACGGTAGTGCAATTCCTACTATTACAACAATGGAGACACGAGGTATATTTATTTATGTAAATGGTTCAAATGGAACCCTGGCAAATACCTATCCAACTGTTTTTGTCAATAATTTATTATATAATAATGATATAAAATTTGCTGGAAATGCTACTTTGACCTCAATAAGTGGTGGAATAGTTGGAACAAGTTGGGGTAATGGTGGAGCTGTTGGAACCCCATCTGCAACGACTGTAATGAACAATGTTTTTGCGAAAAATAAAATTACCAACATTAAAACACCTGGAGTTTATTTTGCAGTATCAGCAGGTACTATTGTTCCCAATATTGTAAATAATATCTTTTACAGTAATGCAAAATATATAGGAACTACTTTACAAGATGCAACACTACAAAACAATATAGATGGTGGTAATATGTCTTTGGCAAATGCTTTCAATAATTACACTACAGATAAGGCGCTTTGGTGGGGAACTACAACTGCTGATAATATTGCGGCAGGGAATGGTACATTTTTAGCTGCTGATGCAAAATTTGTATCTTCAACAAATGTGGTTGGTGTTAGTGATCTTGTTGAAATTCCAAAGGCTAACTGGAGTCTTCAAACAGGTTCTCCTTTTATTGCTAAAGGTACTGCTGCGACCTACAACACTGCAGTTGCAAGTGCATATGCAACTTACAGCAAAGATTTTTCTGGTCGTTCGTATGCTGAACCTCGTGCAGTGGGTGCTTTTGAAGCAGGAACTGTAAGTGTAGTTACACCACCAACAGCCATTAATAGCCCAATAATCAGAAATATAAACTTTGTTGTGCCAGTTGCAGGTGGTTTAAAACTTACTGAAGATGGTAATGTTCAGGTGATTTCGATGGTTGGACAACTTGTTATTTCGTCAAAAGTAGAAGAAGGTCAGGTGCTTAATCTGAAAAAAGGTATTTATTTGGTTCGCTTACAATCAACCAAAGGTATTTTGGTTCAGAAAGTAATTTTATAAACAACATTTCTCGCAAAGTCGCTAATGATTAAGTTCAAAAACTGCTTAGCTAAATTAGTGACTTTGCGAGTAAAATTTAATTCTATATATCAAAATAGCAAAATCTTCAATAATTATTTTCAAAACAAATTTTTAATGAGCCACTCCAAACTCATATCAATATTAGTTGCTTTAATTTGTTCCGTCAATATTTCTATTGCACAAACTCACACTAAAAAGGTGTCTGAAGCTGGTACAAGAGATCCTCTTTTATGGCCTTTCAAAGCAACTTCTATCTGGAATATGCCTATCGGTAGTAATGCACAATATGTGCCTGCTGACTTGGAATTTCCTAAAGAAAGATTGATGACAGTGGACGAAGATTACATTGTTTTGACACATGAAGCACCATTAATGGATATTTATAAAAATAATGCATTTTGGGACAGAACAAAAGACCGTTGCGTAAAAACCGGTGAATTAATAGGTAGATATCCTATTCCACAAAGTTTTGTGGTAAGCCCCGAAACATGGGATGGGAAAATACCAAATGCCGGAATAGCCATATTGATGCCCGATAAAAGAACGATTATTCAGGGGCAGCCATTTGCTCATTGTGAACATGGAAATTATGCTACTTTGGGTCATTTATCCGGAAAGCCGGAAGATATTTATGGCGAAGGTTACTCAGGTGCGCATGGTGGTTCACAACTTTCAGCTATTGGTGGGTGTATACGAAATCACGAATTAACCCCAACTTCCGGTACAATCCGACACGCCATAAAAATAAATGTGGCTGGACGTTGGAATATCTTTTACGATGAGTTGAATAAGGGTTATAGGTGGCCTGCTACTGCTGCTGATAGTGATGGAAATAAATATTATGGAAAGTACAGAACGAAAGCTCCTCAAAAAGAAATGAGAATGGGAGCATTATTAGCAATACCAGCTACAGTGAATCTGGATACTTTCAAATTGGAAACTAAACCTGCAAAAATACTGGCACAGGCACTGCAAAATTATGGTGGTTATGTGGTGGATGGCACAGGTTGGAGTGTATATGCAATAATTACAGAATGGGGTCCAAGTGGTAGGTTTACCGATAATTTCAAAAAAAATTGGGGTTTCGATTTTACAACAACCAGCAACAAATTGGATACACCTTGGTCACGAGATATGGCTAAAATATTTGCTGCACTTAATATTGTTGTCAACAATGCACCAAATTCAATTGGAGGTGGTGGCAAACCAAGAGTTGCTCTAGCACCTCCGTTCAGAAATAAATAGGAAATAAGTTATTAATTACTGTTGTAAGTATATTTTTTTTTAATGAATAAGGTTTTTCTACATAATATCATTGTTTTATTGCTCACCTTTCCGGTTTTTGCCCAAAAGAAAAGCAATGAGTCTTTGCTGCAAAAGCAACTCAAGTACTCATTTGTGGAAAATCGTGATCCTATGCTGTGGCCATTTTCAGTAAATTCAATTTGGAATACGCCTATTGGCAATAACGCAAAATATATGGATGCAAAACTGGAAAAGCCAGTAGAAGGAATCATTACTGTAGATGAAGATTTAATTGTGATGACACCTGAAGCTCCTTTGTTGGAAGTGTATCAGAACAATGCCAAATGGGATAGAACGAAAGACCGATGTGTGAAAACCGGAAAATTACTGGGGGAATTTCCGATACCAGCAACCTTTATTGTAAGTCCGAAAACATGGGATGGAATTGTTCCAAATTCAGGAATTGCGATTTTAATGCCGGATAAAAAGACCATTGTTCAGGGGCAGCCGTTTGCTTTTTGTCCTGAAAATGGATATGCAACTATGTTGAAAATATCAAAATACCAAAACGATATTTATGGCGATGGAACGTATGGAGCGCATGGTGGTTCAAAACTTTCGGCAATTGGCGGAACCTTACGCAATCATGAACTGACAGCTACTTCTGGTCCTATACGTCACGCATTGAAAATAAATATTTGCGCAGCAAAAAATATGTATTATGATGCTGAAACAAAAGGTTTTCGCTGGCCGGCAATCTCGTCGGACAATTATGCTGGAAAAAAATATGGCACATTACGCAAAACGTCTGCTGTAAAAGAATGTCGCATGGGAGCTTTAATGGCTATTCCAGCCAATATAAATCTTAAAAAACTGCATTTTGAGACAGTTCCAGCACAAATACTAGCAAAAACCTTTCAGGATTTTGGAGCTTATGTGGTGGACGATAGCGGTTGGGATGTGTTTGCAATAGAAACGGAATGGTCGCCAAGCGGAAGATTTACCGAAGAATTTAAAAAGAACTGGGGCTTTGATTTTATTAAATATAAAGAATCAACTCCTTGGTCAAGGGATATTTCGAAGATTTACAGTGCATTGCATGTTGTTGATAATAACTCGGCAGATAATATTGGTGGAGGTGGAAAACGTCGTGCTCCCTTAGCACCTCAGTTTAAAGAGTAATTAATAGAAAATCAATTTAGGATGAAACGATTAGTTTTTATAATACTGTTAAGTGGTTTTTCACTGAACACCTTGCTTGCAAAAGCTGCAAAAGTATCAGGCAGCCAATTTATTCCCAAGGACACCACCTGGAAAGCACTTTCTATTCGTGAGAAAATCGGGCAAACCATGGTTATGCTTCCCGACCGGAAAACAGAACTTATACTTGGCAATGGAACACTTGAAGGTTTTTTCAAAAATTATCCGGTGGGTGCATTTTTTATGGGCTATAAACTTTTTGATGGCGTAAAAAGCGAAGATAGAACCGAACATTTACGCAAAGCTGTTGTGGAATACCAACATGCAAGCCGATTGCCATTGATTATGCAGGAAGATTATGAAACAGGACTTGGACTGCCCGGCATGACTGCTTTTCCACGCGAAATGTCTATTGGTGCAACCAATAACGAAAAACTAGCTTATCAGTACGGCGAAGGAGTTGCCATGGAAGCGCGATCGGTAGGAGTAAACTGGGTGCTTCATCCTGTTTGCGATTTAAATTTAAATCCCTTTAATCCCATAGTAAATACGCGTTCTATATCCGATAATCCTGACAAGGCTATACGGTTGTTGAAACAGCAAATTAATGGACTACAACAAAATGGTGTTGCTGCCACCATCAAACATTTCCCTGGCGATGGTGTGGATTACCGTGATCAGCATTTACTTACTAGTTGCAATTCATTATCAAAAGCCGATTGGGATAAAACCTATGCTAAAGTATATAGTGAATTGATTCAAAGTGGTGTGGCTTGCATTATGCCTGGTCATATTTCCTTACCGGCATATCAGAAAACAAAAATAAACGGTTTTTATCCACCTGCAACTTTGTCGAAAGATTTACTGACGGATTTATTAAAAGGAAAACTAGGTTTTAAGGGTGTGATTGTTTCCGACGCACTCGTTATGGCTGGTTTCCGTGGATATTATAAATCAAACCTGGAGAGCGAAATAAAAAGTTTCGAAGCCGGTGTTGATATGATGCTTTGGCCTTCGTACGAATTTATGGATTCGGTGGAAGTGCGTATTAAACGGGGTGAAATACCAATGAACCGGCTAAACGATGCTGTACAGCGTGTATGGGCAATGAAAGAACGTTTTGGTTTATTGAAAAAAAACCGTGAATTGATAACACCTATTACAGCCCAAGAAATTGCCAACTACGATAAAGTTGCGCAGGAAGTGGCTGATAAATCAATCACGTTGGTACGTGATGTAAAAAATCTTTTACCCTTAAAACCTGACAAGAAAGAAAAAATACTCATGGTTAGTCTGGCAGCACCATCAAAGCGAGGCGATTACCCAACTCAACAAATTATCAAATTTCAACAAGAATTAATTTCAAAGGGATTTAATGTTGATTTTCAACGGGATATTTTGTACGAAAGTGGTTTTTGGTCAGATGAGTTGACAAATAAATACGATAAGGTCATATTTGTAGCTAACCGATACTTCCATTTTCCTCCGGGTCCATTGCAATTTTGGGACAATCAGGCACAAACAGTTTGGTGTATCAATTCTACCGACAAATCAAAAGTGATTTTTGTTTCACTTGGTTCGCCCTATCATGCAAACGAATACTTTGAACGTGTAAGCACTATTATTAATGCATATTCGTGCGACGATTCCACCATTAAATCTGTAGCAAAAGCACTTTCCGGTGAATTGACTATAACCGGAACATCGCCTGTAAATCTCAATCTCGACGATGTATTTGACATTAAAACAAGAATTAAAAATATCATTAAATAAATACATTATGCGATTTAAACTTCCAATCATTTCCTTGATAATAATAGGTTTAACTGCATGTGGTACCGAAGCTAAATTAGTTTCTTCCATTACAGTAAAAAGTACGTCCGATTCAATTATAACTAAAGGTGGTACACTACAAATGGCAGCTCAGGTTGATCCTTCGGATGCAGCAATTAAAACTGTGCTTTGGAGTGTCAATAACACGCAGGGAGCAGCTACTATTAATACAGATGGATTGCTCACTGGTGGCGGTGATGGTTCGGTAACAGTACGTGCTACTGCCATGGATGGAACGTGTGTAAAAGGACAAAAAAATATTCTGATAAAAAATCAGTATAAAACAGACTCACGTGATCCGTATTTATGGCCATTTGCTCAAAACTCAATTTGGAATATGCCTATAGGAAGCAATGCACAATATGTACCTGCCAAACTGGAAATGCCAACAAGTGGTATGCTGACCCTCGACGAAGATTATATAATCCTAACACCTGATGAGCCCAACATGAAAATATACTGGAGTAGCGTTCGTTGGGGAACTGGTGATAGATGTACTCCCGATCAGCCGCTTAATTTGCAGGCAAATATGCCAATTCCTCAAAGTTTTGTTGTAAGCCCCACTACTTGGGATGGTGGAAAACCAAATGCAGGAATAGCAGTATTGCTCAAAGATAAAAAAACGATCTGGCAATCGCAACCTTTTGCTCATTGTACAAACGGTGGTGATGCTACGACGGGTTATGTTTATGCTGATAATCAGGATTTATATGGTCCAGGTTATTATGGTTCGCATGGTGGCTCACGATTGTCTGTATTGGGTGGGTCACTTCGTGTAAATGAATTAACACTTACTTCTGGTCCGATTCGCCATGCAATCAAAATGAATATTTGTGGTAAGAAGAATTTATATTATGATAATGTCAATTTTGGGTTCCGATGGCCTGCACTAGCTGCCGATGCTGCTGCTTCAACCAATTACGGTATTAATCGAACATCTACTCCTGTTCCGGAATGTCGTATGGGTGCATTGATGGCGATTCCAGCAACTGTAAATATTGAATCGATGGGATTAGAAACTCAACCCGCTAAAATGTTAGCTCAGGCATTACAAGATTATGGTGGATATATAGTGGACGATACCGGTTGGGATGTTTATGCTATCGAAACAGAATGGGGTCCAAATGGTAGATTTCGTGATATTTTCAAACAAAACTGGGGATACGATTTTGTAGTAAGTATGACTCAATCCACTACTACTACATGGGGACGCGATATTGTGAAAATTTACAAAGCATTAAATATTGTAAATAATAATTCGGCTACTTCTATTGGTGGAGGTGGTACACCGCGTCAGGAATTGGCGCCACCGTTTAAACAATGATTAAAGTGAAGGATAAGGTTTGTTTGATAAAATTATATGTGTAGTGTTTTAATAATTCAAAAAATGAGAAAACTGATTTTTAATGCATGTCTGTTGTTAGTTTTGACAGTGCAAGCTCAAAATAAAACAATTGAAATTCCCCTCGAAAAAGGTGAGAAAGTATGGTCGGGCATCGTGAACGAAGGTTGCAATATGCCAATTGTTTCGGGTAAAGCATATGATTTATATGGCGATAATTTTGGCAATCAGGTACAGCCCTTGTTGCTTACAAACAAAGGTCAATATGTTTGGAGCGAAGACCCTTTTAAATTTCAGATTATTAATAACAAACTAATTATTAGTAATATAATAAGTAAAATCGCGAGTGGAAGAATAGGGAAATCGCTTTCGGAAGTACGTGAATATGTTTCACGAACCTACTTCCCTGCTTCTGGAAAAATGCCGGACAAATTATTATTTGCTGCTCCTCAATACAATACGTGGATTGAATTGATGTACAATCAAAATCAGGAAGATATTTTAAAATATGCCCGCAATATTCTTTCGAATGGTTTACCTTCGGGTGTTCTTATGATTGACGATACTTGGCAAGAAGCGTATGGTGTCTGGAATTTTCATCCACGTCGCTTTTCAAATCCAAAAGCCATGATTGACGAGTTACACACTATGGGTTTCAAAGTAATGCTCTGGATTTGTCCGTTTGTAAGTCCTGACCAATATCAAATTTGTAAAGAAATAAGCAAAAATAAAGGCTTTTTAATGCAACGGCAACAATCTGGTGGTAGTTATGCCTCTGCAAAACAACCTGCACTAATAAATTGGTGGAACGGCTACTCGCATGTGCTTGACTTTACAAATCCTGCAGCAGTAAATTGGTTTGACAACCAACTTAACCGATTAGTTCACGACTATGGAGTTGATGGTTTTAAATTTGATGCCGGTGATTTCAAGTACTATCCTGTGGACAATAATGCAGTGAGTATGAAAGAGGTAACACCTAACGAACATGCCCGACTTTTTGCCGAATTCGGATTAAAATATCCATTGAATGAGTTTCGCGCTTGTTGGAAAATGGCTGGTCAGCCATTGGCTCAACGCTTACGAGATAAGAAACATAACTGGTCAGATTTGCAATGTTTGATTCCTAATATGCTGATTGAGAATCTTTCCGGTTATACTTTTTCATGTCCAGATTTAATTGGTGGAGGTGATTTTATATCTTTCGTTGATGGTGCTAAAATTGATCAGGATTTAATCGTTCGTTCTGCTCAATGTCATGCATTAATGCCCATGATGCAATTTTCGGCTGCACCGTGGCGAGTATTAGATAGCTTACATTTAGCAGCAGTAAAAAAAATAGTACAATTACGCATGAAATTCACACCTGAAATTATGAAACTTGTTGAGAATTCAGGCAAAACAGGTGAACCTATTATGAATTCGCTCGAATTGCTTTACCCCAATCAGGGTTTCGAATATATTACCGATCAGTTTTTGTTGGGCAAAGACATAATTGTTGCTCCGATGTTGAAGAAGGATGAAACTATGCGTTCAATTGTTTTACCGCAAGGAAAATGGTTAGCTGACGATGGTAGAACTTATAAAGGTGGTAAAAAATACCAAATTAATGTACCTTTAGATAGATTACCTTATTTTGAACTGATAAAGTAAATGAAGATCTTTAAGGTTATGCTTTCGGTCTTAGTTTTATTTTTTTTGATAATGTGTAAAGACCCACAAATTATACAGCCAATAATCACTTTGTCAGTCAAAAAAACATTCATTCCATTAGATACTTTCTTTGTAAACCCCGGTGTGGGTTATTACCATTGGTTGTGGCAGGAAATTGTACCAACACCTTCCATCGACAGATATTCCCGTGTAAAATGGTCGGACATTGAAAGTGCTGAAGGTGTATACAATTTCTCGCAACTCGAAAACGATGCACAATCAGCCAAAACAGATGCTGATGGTCCGGGTATTCTTGGATTTGGGATAATGCCTGTTTTTCAGGATAACGGCCGATCGTATCCAGCTTATATAGATTCCAAAATGACTTCGTGGACAAGTGTAAACAAAAACTGTGTTGTTCCCGACTGGAATAATGCCTTTTTTTTAGAACGGGTTGATTCACTCTTAGCTGCATTGGGTCGGAAGTTCAACAATGATCCACGAATCGGTTACATTGATATTCGGAGTTATGGCAACTGGGGCGAGTGGCACATGTCAGGGTTCGAAACGCCTCCTTCACCACTTCAACCCATTACCCTGGAGTCAAAAAAGCGAATTATTGATGCATATGTAAAAGCATTCCCGAACAAGCAACTCCTCATGATGTCGGACGGAACTGAAGGAATGACTTATGCCATGGGAATTACCGGATTAAAATATCCGATTGGATGGCGTCGCGATTCGTGGGGAAATTTAGGTTTTCATAGTTTGAAAAATGGTGCGGCATGGTCAGTAACTGCTGATAGATGGAAAACTGCACCTGTAGTCATTGAAGGATATGGAGGAACTGGTGTTACCAATACCGATTGTCCTGGACAAGTGCTTGATTATCATGCTTCGGCCATTTCAAATGGAAATATCGGTGATTGGAACACTTTATCTGCTACAGCTAAAACAGCTATGTTCCAATGTGCAAAAGTGGCGGGTTATCATTATGTGTTGCGGTCGTTCGATTGTACTGATAGTTTGAAAATCGGTAAAACAAATATTCTTAAAACAGTTTGGTCGAATATTGGTGTTGCACCAACCTATAAAAGCTGGAATGTGGTTTTCCGCATGTATGATGTAACAACAAACAATACTATTTTTGAATCGAATTCCTCGTTGGATTTAAGAACTTTGTTGCCAACATACAGTTATTTGTCAAGAATTGATAAACCACTAACCATTGAAGATAATCTCCTTTTACCCGAAAATATTACCACCGGAGTCTATGGGCTTGATTTGATAGTAAAAGATCCTACCGGTTATTCGTGGCCAATGCGCTTGTATATCAAGGATAGAAAATATAATGGTGCTTATTCGCTAGGAACCATCAAAGTTGTAAAATAATAAAACATCAACGTCATGAAGTCTTTTCAAAAATTATTCATTGTAAGTATTTTATGTAGTATTTATTTGACAATAAATGCTGCTGAACCGATTGTAAAAGTAACAGCCGATCATACCGATTGGGTGTATAAACTCAACGAAAAGGTAAAATTTAAAATTTCCGTTGAACAAGACGGCAAGGCTTTGAATGCTGTAAAAGTTCAATATGAAATTGGACACGAAAAAATGACACCAACATTAAAAAAAGACTTACTTTTTAAAGATACTAATGCTGAAATTGATGGCGGTACAATGAATGTTCCGGGGTTTTTGCGTTGTAAAGCAACTGTAGATTTGGAAGGAAAAAAATACGAAGGATTGGCTACTGCAGCATTCGAACCAGAGAAAATTCAACCAACTACCACCATGCCCGATGATTTTATGTCTTTCTGGCAAAAAGCGATGGCCGATAACACCAAGGTACCGATGGATGTGAAAATGGAACTGATGCCCAATCGCTGCAACGATAAGGTGAATGTATATCAGGTCAATCTTCAAAACTGGAAAACAGGTATGCGGCTTTATGGTGTTTTATGTGTACCAAAAGTTCCGGGCAAATATCCTGCAGCTTTACAAGTACCCGGTGCAGGCGTACGTCCTTATAACGGTGATGTAAAATTGGCGGAACAAGGTGTAATTACCTTCCAAATTGGAATTCACGGTATTCCTATCAATCTTGATCCGATAGTTTACGAAAATTTACGTTGGGGTGCACTCGACAATTACCCTTCGTTCAATATGGATAATCGCGACAATTATTACTACAAACATGTTTATCTGGGGTGCATCCGTGCAAACGATTTTATTTGTTCACTCCCCGAATTTGATGGAACAAATCTTATGGTGTATGGTGGAAGTCAGGGAGGTGCTTTGTCAATCGTTACTGCTGCATTGGATAAACGAGTGAAAGCACTTTCGTGTTTTTATCCAGCTCTTTGCGACCTGAATGGTTACGCCAGCGGAAGAGCAGGTGGATGGCCTCATTTGTTTAATAAAGAAGAATTTAGAAGCCCAGAAAAAATTGAAACATCACGTTATTACGATGTTGTGAATTTTGCCAGACTAATCAATGTTCCGGGATTTTATACATGGGGTTACAATGATCTGACTTGTCCACCAACTTCCATCTATTCAGCTTACAATGTAATTAACGCCCCAAAAACCTTATTTGTGCTGAAAGAAGCTGGTCATAAAGGAGAGCCTGAAATGTATTCGAAGCAATGGGATTATATGCTGAGTTTCTTTTAAATCAAGCATTAAAAAATAGCAAAAGCTGGCTACAAAACATATTAATATAAGCTCAAAAAAAATCATTATGAAAAAAACAATCATAGTATCCATTATTCTCTCAATAACTACACTAACTGTATTTTCTCAAACTAAGCAGGAATCAATTAAGGAGCTATTCTATTTAATGAAAACCGAATCAATGTTCGACAAGCTTGTGTTCCCATTTCAGAGCGTTCAAAAGGACAGTATTTCAAAGGTTATAACCAGCACATTAATGAATTCATTTAAACCCATATTTAAGAAAATAATGTACGAAGATATGGTTGGAATCTACGACAAGTATTACACTCAAAACGAAATAAAAGACCTTATCAAGTTTTACAAATCCAAGACAGGAAAGAAGCTTTTAAATTTAACTCCTGAAATTCAAAATGATATAATGAAGATAGTTCAAACTAAATATCTGGGCGAGTTTATGAAAAACTTCACGTTTCGTCCCAAAGTCACAACAAGTATAGATTCATTCTTTGTAGGTATAAAATCAAAGAATGAAATTTATATGTGTGCTTACAGGCAGGTAAGAGAAACTGATAAATACATAAAATATGCAACTGATTTTTGTAATAATCTGCTCATGAAAATACCAATAGATACAATTGATCAAAGAGATCGGGCATTTGCAAAGAGCTTTGAAAAACAATATAATATAATTGCAGAATCTAGACAAATGGATAGTATGAAGTTAGCCAATTTATTAGAAACCTCTAAACATAGATATAGGGGTAAAATAAGAGAAACTCTCAATAATATTGCATGGGAAGTATTCGAAAGAGTTTCTGACACAAAAACACTTCAGAATGCTCTTCATTGGTCAGGTAGGTCGCTTGAATTCTCACGCAATAGCTCTTATATATTAGACACTTATGCCAACCTACTCTACAAGCTTGGACAAAAAGAAGAAGCTATTGCTAAGGAAGAGGAAGCCTTGCGCTTTGCAAATGAAAAAGAAATGAAAGGTTTTACTGAAACTCTGAGGAGAATGAAAGTCGGTGAAAAAACATGGAAAGAGAACATGGAACCTATCGGGTCGGATGTGATTTATATTAGATAACAATGGGTTTGTAATATGGGGTAGCTGGAGTTCTGCATATTATTACTATTATAATAATGGTTACAACCATGGGGCACACTCAGCTATCTGGTCATATTAAAATGACCTTTCATCAATATAAGTTTTTATGTATTCTCTTCCTATTGCTTATTTCAGGGTTTAGTTATAGTCAACGAATTGATGACTGGTTTAAGGTCGAATTAGATAAACGCCTTAATCCTAAAATAGATACACTTCAAGAAAAAGAAGTTTTGTTATTCATTGCAAAACCATCATTTGTTGATCCTGAGTATTCTATTCGTGTAATTGATAGAGGAAACCAGACATTTCTTGAAGTAAGGTTAATAGAGAAAAATCTATGGACAGAACTTTTTAGGTTGAGACGTCAGGGATCTTCTGAAGTTTCTCTACAAACTCATTTTTTTTCAATAGAAATTAGTACTACTTTTAAAAATAAAATGGTAGGAGTGTTTTCAAAAGCAATATTAATAAATGAGAACAGCAAAAAAAAGCCAAGTGGTCCTCGAACTCCTGACTTTGACACTGGGACACCCTAAAAATTATCCCAGAATTTTTTATCATAAAGTTTGGCAATAGATTTTTGTTTATCTGTGATTAACATTGTTTTATTTATTGTATTTCTACTGTTAGGTAA